>Ga0302326_10004633_pt1 | contig 31714 bp, 29 predicted proteins | sample Palsa_T0_3_FD_202264 | JGI IMG/M metagenome (GOLD analysis project Ga0302326, IMG submission 202264) | Peat permafrost microbial communities from Stordalen Mire near Abisko, Sweden - Palsa_T0_3 | ecosystem: Environmental > Terrestrial > Soil > Palsa > Peat permafrost | place: Sweden: Abisko...
TCATGATGCGAACGGGGAGGCGGCGGCGAGCCGCGCCTCCCCGCCGCCTAAGCCTTAGATGGCCTGGAGCTGGCCGGCAGACATCTTGCCGCTGCGCTTGTCGCGCTCGAGCTCGTAGCTGACCTTCTGGCCTTCATGCAGCGAGCCCAGACCCGCGCGTTCAACGGCGGAAATGTGCACGAAAACGTCGTTGCCGCCGTTCTCGGGTTGGATGAAGCCAAAGCCTTTTTGGCCGTTGAACCATTTGACAGTACCGGATTCCATAGAGCGTCCCTTTCCGGGCGTAAGTTCTTGCGCCGAACCTCGGCCGCAAGGTCAAATTTTCGGAGAGGGTCGTTAGACGAATCCGAATCCGGAGCTAGTCCAGTTTGGAATGTAGGCGAGCCAAAACGATATTTGATGAGGCCAAGATGGCCCAAAAATACGGTTTCCGCAAGGCGGAAGGCGCAAAAAGTCTTTCTCAGCCGCAACGCGTGATTGGGGCGCCGCTTCGAAAATAGGTGACGCCAGCGTCACCTGCGAAGGCAGGAGACGCCAGGGGCACGGCCCAAAGTCACGAAGCTACGGCTCGACCCTACAGCTCGCGCCTACCAGCAGGTGCGGTGGTGATGGCGGTAGCCGCAGTGCTGGTGGTGACCGTGATGGACGCCGATGCCCACACCCACCGGGCCGATGTGAGCGCCGACGACGTCGGCGGATGCGGCCGCCGCGCCAAGCAAGGTCATGGCGAGAACGGAGGCGATTAGTAGTTTCATGGGTAAGTTCCGAGATAGGCCGCAAGCGGGGTTGCGAGCAGGACACTCTCCAACGGTCGCAACGCCCGGACGTTCCGTTGCCAGATTGTAACAGAGCGTTGCACCGGTTACCCGATCAGGCCGCCTTCGCCAGCCGGGCCAGTTCCTTCAGCACCCGTTCCGCCGCGCTCAGCCGCTGCGCCGGCGTCTCCCATTCGCCCTTGATCACCACCTTCTGGTCCGGTCGCAGCCGCCAGAGGTTGGCGTTCTTCTGGATGAAGGCGACCAGGCCGGCCGGGTTGGCGAAGTGGTCGTCGCGGAAGCTGGCGACGGCGCCCTTGGGGCCGACGTCGATCTTGGCGACGTTGGCCTCGCGGCACAGGCCCTTGATCGCGACCACCTTGAGCAGGCCGTCGGCTTCAGGCGGCAGCGGGCCGAACCGGTCGATCAGCTCGGCGGCCAGCGCCTCGCGATCCTCGGCCTTCTCGGCGTCGGAGAGGCGGCGGTAAAGCGCCAGGCGCACGTTGAGGTCGCGCACGTAGTCCTCCGGGATCAGCACCGCCGCGCCGGTGTTGATCTGGGGCGACCAGCCGCGGTCCAGGTTGACCGGCTCGGCGCCACCCTTCGCTCGCAGCTCGCCAACCGCGTCCTCCAGCATCTGCTGGTAAAGCTCGACCCCGACCTCACGGATATGGCCCGACTGTTCGTCGCCGAGCAGATTGCCGCCGCCGCGGATATCGAGGTCGTGGCTGGCGAGCTGAAAGCCAGCGCCCAGGCTGTCCAGCGACTGCAGCACTTCAAGCCGACGCTCGGCCGAGGCGGTGATGGTCTTCTCGAACGGCGTAGTGAGGTAGGCGTAGGCGCGGGACTTGGCGCGCCCCACCCTGCCCCGCAGCTGGTAGAGCTGGGCCAGGCCGAACATGTCGGCGCGATGCACGATCAGGGTGTTGGCGGTCGGGATATCGAGCCCGCTCTCGACGATGCTGGTCGACAGCAGGACGTCGTAGCGACCCTCGTAGAACGCGGCCATCACGTCCTCAAGCTGGGTCGGCGCCAGCTGGCCGTGGCCGGTGACGAAGCGGATCTCCGGCACTTCCTCGCGCAGGAACTTGGCCAGCTCGCTCAGGTCGGCGATGCGCGGGGTGACAAAGTAGGACTGGCCGCCGCGGTACTTCTCCCGCAGCAGCGCCTCGCGGACGCTGATCGGGTCGAACGGCGTGATGTAGGTGCGCACCGCCAGCCGGTCCACCGGCGGGGTGGCGATGATCGACATCTCGCGGATGCCCGAGAGCGCCATCTGCAGAGTGCGCGGGATCGGCGTCGCGGTCAGCGTCAGCACGTGCACGTCGGCGCGCAGGGCCTTCAGCGCCTCCTTGTGCTTGACCCCGAAGTGCTGCTCCTCGTCGACAATCACCATGCCGAGGTCCTTGAAGGCGACCTGCTTGCTGAGCACGGCGTGGGTGCCGATGACGATCTCGATCTCGCCCTTCCGCAGCCCCTCACGGGTGGCGTTGGCCTCCGCCGTCGGCACCAGGCGCGAGAGCCGGCCGATGCGCACTGGCCAGCCCTGGAAGCGGGCCTGGAACGTCGTGTAGTGCTGCCGAGCCAGCAGGGTGGTCGGGCAGACGAGCGCCACCTGCCGTCCGCTCATCGCCATCACGAAGGCGGCGCGCAGGGCCACCTCGGTCTTGCCGAAGCCGACGTCGCCACAGATCAGCCGGTCCATCGGCCGCCCGGCCTCCATGTCGGAGAGCACGTCGGCGATGGCGTTCAACTGGTCGTCGGTCTCCTCGTAGGGGAAGCGGGCGCAGAACTCGTCGAATACGCCGTGCGGTGGATGGGCCTCTTCGACGTGCTTCAGCGCGCGGGCGGCGGCGATGGCGATCAGGCCCTCGGCCATCTCGCGCAGCCGCTCCTTTGCCCTTGCCTTGCGCGCCTGCCATGCCGCGCCGCCCAGCCTGTCGAGCTGCACGTCCTCGCTGTCGGCGCCGTAGCGGGTCAAGAGGTCGATGTTCTCGACCGGCAGGTAGAGCTTGGACGCCGCCGCGTAGTGGATTTCCAGGCAGTCGTGCGGCGCTTCCTGCACCTCCAGGGTCTTCAGGCCGACGTAGCGGCCGATGCCGTGGTCGATGTGGACGACGAGGTCGCCGGGCGTCAGCGCGGTGGCTTCGGCCAGGAAGTTGGTGGCGCGCCGACGTCGGCGCGGCCGCGCGAGCCGGTCGCCGAGGATGTCGGTCTCGGAGATGACCGCGAGGTTGTCGGTCTCGAAGCCGTTGTCGAGCGGCAGCACCACCCGCTGCAGTCGCTTCGGGTCCGCCGCCTTGGCCGCCTGCCAGTAGGGCGAGAACAGCACGTCCTTCAGCCCGTGGTCGGCCAGCATGCCGGCCAGCCGCTCCGAAGCGCCTTCCGACCATGAGGCGAACAACACCCGCTTGCCATCGGCCATCAGCCGACGGGCGTGATCGGCGGCGGCCTCGAACAGGTTGACGCTGTCCTGCGCCCGCTCGGCGGCGAAGTTGCGCCCGAGCTTGGCGCCGAGGTCGACCACGCCGGGCGCCGCGTCCTGGCTGAACGGTTCGAACCGCCGCAGCGGGTGGGCCGCCAGGTGCTGGTCCCACTCGGTATTCGAGAGATAAAGCGACGAGGGCGGCAGCGGGCGGTAGTGCGCCTTGCGCTCGGCGTTGGCGCGAGCGTCGTAGGCGTCGGCGATCATCGCCAGGCGCTCGTCGCGGGCAGCGGCGGCCAGGTGGTCGAGCCCGATCAGGGCGTCGGGCGGCAGATAGTCGAACAAGGTCGCCATCTGCGGGTAGAGCAGCGGCAGCCAGTGCTCCAGCCCGGCCCGCCGCGCGCCCTCGCTGACGGCGGCGTAGAGCGGATCGTCGCCGGCCGCACCGAAGGCCGCGACATAACCTTTGCGGAAGCGGGCGACGGCGTCCTTGTCCAGCAGCGCCTCGCTGACCGGCAGCAGGTCGACGCTCTTCAGCTGCTTGGTCGAGCGCTGGGTCTCGCGGTCGAAGGCGCGAATGGAGTCTAGCGTGTCGCCGAACAGGTCGAGCCGCACCGGCTCCTCGGCGCCGGGCGGAAAGACGTCGATCACCCCGCCGCGCACCGCGAATTCGCCGCGTTCGGAGACGGTGGAGGCGCGGTGGTAGCCGTTGATGGCGAAGTAGCGCTCTAGCTCGGCCATATCGACGTTCGCGCCGACGGCGGCGGAATAGCCGGCGGCCAGCACCAGGTCCTTCGGCGGCAGGCGCTGGATCAGCGCCGGGGCGTGGGTCAGCAGCAACGCCGGCTTCTTGCCCCATTCGCCGCGCGCGAGCCGCGTCAGCGTCGCCATCCGCTCGGCCGAGACGCCGGCCGAGGGACCGACCCGGTCGTAGGGCAGGCAGTCCCACGCCGGCAGGCGCAGAATCTCCATTTCCGGGGCGAAGAAGCCCATCGCCGCCTCGAACGCGCTGGCCCGCGAGCCATCGCGGGCGACGAACACGTTGAGCCCGCCTCGGGCGCGGGCCAGGTCGGCCATCACCAGGGCGTCGAAGCCCTCGGGGACCCCGGTCAGCTCCAGGGCGTCGCGGGTCTGAGCGACGCGCTTAATGTCTTCAGCTAGGGACAATCGGGCTTCTCAACTAGGTGTGCGGGCTGCGCGGATGCGGGCCGCTGGCATGGAACGCGCGGATGAGACCGATGACGTCGGCGGCGAACGGCGGCGGCTCGGCTTCGCTGACGATCCAGCCGTAGACATCGTGGTCGGGCAGATCGAGCAGCTGTTCGAAGATCAGCGTCTGGTCGTCGCTCAGCGAGCGGGCGCGGATATCCGCAAACGGGCCCAAAATCAGGTCCGCTTCTCGAAACCCACGCCGCCAGGCGCGGAACTGCAGCCGCTTCAGCCTCGTCTCATCCATGCGGAAGCGCCCGATATAGGCGAACCCGGCGCGTTCGGCCAGTGCTCGGGGCGACTACTCGCCGAATGTGGCGCCCGGCGTGATCGGGGCCATGCGGATCAGGCGGCTGTCTTCGACCGCGGCGGTGCGATGCTTGACGTGCTCCCGGTAGCCCGCGTCGGTGACCATGGCCAGGAAGGCGCCGGCGCTGGGGTATTCAGCGATGAAGGCGAGATCCCAGTGCTCGTCCGCCGGGCCGGTAACGACCGTTTCCGGCTTCCCGGCCCATATCTGCCGGCCGCCTACCCGGGCGAAGATCTCGGCCGAGGTGCGGCCGTACGCGCGGTAGGCTTCCAGCCCGGTGAGCCACTTGTTGTGATCGGGGTGGTCGGCGGGATAGTCGGCGAGCGGCCGCAATCGGATCAGGTTGAGCATCTGTATCGGCGTATCGCGCGGCAGCGCCTTGAACGCGTCGAACTGCGCGCGGGTGGGGTCGACCGAGCCCGCGGAATCGCTCATCGGGTCAAACTCCTGTCAAGGCTACATCAAAACATCCGCGGGCCGGGCGCGTCGATCCGCGGAACCGACTCATCTAACGCTACGTTCGACCGCTTCAAAGCGTGACCGTGGCGAGAGACGATGGCGATCGACGATACGGTCCTGAAGACCATGAAACCGGAACCGCTGGAGGCGGTCGCGGCACGAGTTCGCGACGGCGACATCCTGCTGTGCTCGGCCCGCGACCCTTTTTCAAGGCTGATCGGCTGGTCGACCTCCAGCCCCTGGACTCATGTCGCCCTCGCTTACCGTTGGCCAGAACTCAGCCAGATCATGGTGTTCGAGGCAGTGCAGCAACTGGGCGTGCGCACTGTGACACTGGAGCGCTTCATCAGCCAAAGCAGCACCGGTCAGAAGCCCTTCCCTGGGAAGATCATCCTGGCCCGCCACGCAGACTACGCCGACAGGGGCGGCAAGGCCGGCGGCGCGGCCATGCGCCGGCTGGCCGACTTCGCCGTCGGCAAGTTTGGTGACCGCTTCGCGCCAGCTGAGATCGCGAAGATCGCCCTGCGGATCTGCTTCGGCCGCCTCGGCGGGACGATGCCCAAGTCCCTTAGGGCCAAGGATGAATACATCTGCTCGGAATACGCCGCGGGATGTTTTGACGCGGTAGGGATCGAGATCGCCTGGGACGGTCGCGGCTTCATCGCGCCGGCCGACTTCGGCCGCGACCCCAAGGTGAAGGCCATCGCCCAGATCAAGACGCACTAACCTCGCGGGCGCCATGGCGCCCGCCGAGGCGGCCCTATAACCTGATGGTGCGACGCTAGAGCAACTGACCGGAACCGAAGCGTGACCTCCAGCGACTCCGTCAAGATCGAGCGCACGGGCGACGTCGCCCTAATCACCCTGAACCGGCCGGCGGCGCGCAACGCAATCAACGTCGAGCTCTGCACCGCCTTTTGCGATGGGGTCGCGGCCTCGCAGGACGCGCGCTGCATCGTGATCACCGGCGCTGATCCCGCGTTTTGCGCCGGCCTCGACCTCAAGAACCTCGGAACTGACAGGCTCTCCGAACTGCCGAGCTACGCCGCCGCACTCGACGGCTCGCGGGCCCCGCTGATCGCCGCCGTGAACGGCGCGGCGGTGACCGGCGGCTTCGAGATCGCGCTCGGCTGCGACTTCATCGTCGCCTCGGAGCGGGCGGTGTTCGCCGACACCCATGTGCGGGTCGGGGTCTATCCAGGACCTGTGTTGGTCGATCTGCCGCGGCGGATCGGGATGGCCTGGGCGCGCGAGATGTCGATGAGCGGCAACTTCGTGGACGCCATGACGGCGCTGCGTATCGGCCTGGCCAACCACGTCCTGCCGCACGAGGAACTGCTGCCATTCGCGTTGCAGCTGGCGGCCCAGATCGCCGAGGCAGACCCGGCGATGATCGGCGCCATGCGCTCCGACTGGAACGCGAACGTCGGGCCGCCGGTCGCCGAGGCCCGGCGCATCCACGCCGAGCACGCTCGCGGCGGCGGCTTCGTCCACAGCCGCGGCGCCGACATCGCCGGCCGCCGCGAAGCGGTGCTAGCCCGCTCGCGCGACCAGCGCGGCCGCTAGCCAGCCTTCAGCCGCGCGTCGGCCAGAACGGGATCAGCATCGGCGTCGCTTTGCGGAAGTCCGCGTAGGCTTCGCCCAGTTCGGCGCTGAGGAAGCGCTCTTCCAGCCGCGCCTTCATCGAGAAACCGACCGCCATCAGTAGCGCGCCGATAACCGCGGCGGGCCTGCCGATCTGCACCGCAAGCGAGAGCAGCGCGAAGATCAGGCCGGTGTAGATCGGGTGGCGGACCAGGCGATACGGCCCGGCTCGCACCACCACATGCGCCTCCTTGCGGGTGACGGCGCTAGACCAGAGATCACCCAGCGTCAGCCGCGCCCACCAGGTGAAGGCAAGGCCCAGCGCCACAAGGCCGGTCAGCAGCCAGTCGATGGCCAGCGGAAAGCTCCACGTGAGCGGACCGCCGCCGCCGAAGATAGCGCGCATCCGCGAGCTATAGGCAATGAGCCCGGCCCCCGCGACGGTCAGGGCCAGATCGAGCAACCTCGCCGAGCTTGGCAGCCGCGCGGTGGTCCGACGGCTCCAGATCGACGCGACCAACCACGAGACCACCCAGGCCCCAAGGATCGCATCGCTGCTGAAGAACGGGCTCACCCGCCGGATTCCTCGAGCAACTCGGCCAGGTACTGTTTCCACGCGATCGCATAGGTGTGCGTGCCGTGACCGTGGGTGTTGGGGCCGATCGGCAGCAGCACGAACTTGCCGCGCTTGATCTGCTTTACCGACTGTTCGGCGAGCCCGAGCTCGGGCGGGTTGATGAAGTCGTCGGCCGAGTTGACCCACATCAGCGGCGCGACGATGTCGCCCAGCCGCGCCGACGGGTCGTAATCGCGCGACGAGTCGGTCTGGTAGAGGGTGTCGTTGGCGTCCATATCCTTGAGGTAGGCGGCGGTGACCCTCGTCACATAGGCGTCGGCGTCATCGCGGGTGGGCAGCGCCTTCTGCATCTGCTGCGGCGCGCTGCCGGCCATCACCTGCAAGTCGATCGCCGTGATCAGCGCCCGGGTCGGCTGCTCGGTGTAGTCGCCGCCCTTCCAGGCCGGATCGTTCTTGATCGCCTGCACCACCATCTCGCGCCAGACCCGGTTGCGGCCGGCGATCTGGACCGTGTTGCAGGCCAGCGGCATCAGCGCATCCATCTCGAGCGGCCAGTTCTCACCCCACATGAAGGCATGCATGCAACCCATTGAAGTACCGATCACGAGGCGCAAATGGTCGACCTTCAGTCCCTCGATCACCAGCCGGTGCTCGGCCTCGACCATGTCGGCGTAACCGTAGTGGGGAAAGCGGGCGTGCAGGCCGTCGCTGGGCTTCGACGACTGGCCGTGGCCGAGATCGTCCGGGAAGATCAGATAGTAGCGCGCGGCGTCGAGTAGCTGGCCAGGCCCCGCCAGTTCGCCGGTGAACTCCTTGCGGATCAGGCTGTGCCCCGAGCCGCCGGTGCCATGCATGATCAGCACCGCGTTGTCGACGTGGCCGGCCGCGTTCCGATGCGGCGCACCAAAGGTGTAGTAGTGCAGCTTCAACACAGGCAGGGTCTCGCCGGATGCGAAATGAAAGTCGCGGATCACAAAGTCGCCCTCGGTCGGCGTCGGCTGCGGCGGGCCAGGTGGCGCAGGCGGCGACTGTGGCGTCTGTGCGAAGGAGGCCGAGGCGGCGAGTAGGGCAAGACCTGCCAGGCAGGCGGTGAACTTCGGCACGATGGAGCGGCTCCCGCGTAAAACCGGCGCGACATTCGTCCCCCGCCTGCGCCGACGCAAGCCAGGCGCTAGTATCGATAGATGCGACCCGAGATTCTCTTTCCCCTGTTCGCGCCAACCACGGCGCTGAAGGGCGTCGGGCCGCGCGTCGCGCCGCTGCTGGAGAAGGTCGCCGGACCGCTGGTGCGCGACGTGCTGTTCCTGACGCCGCAGAATCTGGTCCGCCGCCAGCTGACCACGGCGGCCGAGGCGCACGACGGCGAGGAGCAGACCTTCGTCGTCATGATTGAGGGCCACCAGCGGCCGGGGCGGCCCGGGCATCCGTGGAAGATCCGCACCTTCGACGGGACCGGCTTCATCACCCTGGTGTTCTTCCGCGCTCATGGCCCCAGGCTGGAGCAGGCGCATCCGAGGGGCGCCAAACGGATCGTCAGCGGCCGCACCGAGCGCAGCAGCTTCGACCACGAACTGCAGATCGTGCATCCGGACTACCTCTGGCCGGTCGAGCGCGCGCAGGACGTGCCCGAGGTCGAGGCGATCTACCCCGCGACCGCCGGCCTGCCGTCGCGGACCATCCGCCGTTTCGCCCTGGAGGCGCTGGAGCGCGCGCCGGCGCTGCCCGAGTGGCAGGACCCGGCCTGGCTGAGGAAGCAGCGTTGGCCGGCCTGGCGCGAGGCGTTCGAGACGCTGCATAACCCGACCAGCGAGGCCGATCTCTCGCCGCAGTCCCCTGCCCGCCGCCGCCTGGCGTTCGACGAGCTGTTCGCCCATCAGCTGGCCCTGGCGCAGCGCAAGGCCGCACGGCGGGCCGAGCCGGCGCGGGTGATCCCGGCCAGCCCGCAGACCGACCGCATCGAAGCCGACCTACCGTTCACGCTGACCGGCGCGCAGATCCGCACCCTCGCCGAGCTGCGCGGCGATCTGCAGTCGGGCGAGCGGATGAGCCGGCTGATCCAGGGCGACGTGGGCTCGGGCAAGACCGTGGTGGCGATGCTGGCGATGGCCGACGTCGCCGCCGCTGGCCTGCAGTCGGCGCTGATGGCCCCGACCGAGATCCTCGCCCGCCAGCACTACGAAACCCTGGCCGCGCCGCTGGCCAGCCACGGCGTCAAGGCGATCCTGCTCACCGGGCGCGACAAGGGCGCCGGCCGCACCGAGAAACTGGCGGCGCTGGCCGGCGGAACCGCCGCCGTCGCGGTCGGCACCCATGCCCTGTTCCAGGACGACGTCGCCTTCCACGCCCTGGTTCTGACCGTGATCGACGAGCAGCACCGCTTCGGGGTCAATGAGCGTGGCCGGCTGCAGGCCAAGGGCGAGGCCGCGCACCTGATCGCGATGTCGGCCACGCCGATCCCGCGCACGTTGGAACTGACCGTGTTCGGCGATCTAGACGTTTCGCGGATCGACCAGAAGCCACCGGGCCGCACGCCGGTGGCGACGCGGGCGGCGCCGATGTCGCGGGTTGGCGAGATCGTGGCGCGGCTGCGGACCGCGATCCCGGGCGGCGCTCAGGCGTTCTGGATCTGCCCGCTGGTCTCGGAATCGGAGAACGTCGACCTCGCCGCCGCGGAGGCCCGCGCGGCGGCCCTGCGACAGGTGTTCGGCGCCAAGGTCGGGCTGGTGCACGGCAAGCTGCCGGGTCCGGAAAAGGACCGGGTGATGGCCGCGTTCGCCGATGGCTCGCTGTCGGTGCTGGTGGCGACGACGGTGGTCGAGGTCGGCGTCGACGTGCCGGCGGCGACGATCATGGTGATCGAGCAGGCCGAGCGGTTCGGCCTGGCACAGCTGCACCAGCTGCGCGGGCGGGTCGGGCGCGGCAAGGGAGAGAGCTTCTGCGTGCTGCTCTACGATCCGCCGCTATCCGACATCGCCAAGACCCGGCTCGACATCCTGCGGCGCACCGACGACGGCTTCGCCATCGCCGAAAAGGACCTGGAGCTGCGCGGCGGCGGCGATCCACTGGGGCTCAAGCAGAGCGGCTTCCCGGCCTATCGCCTGGCCGACCCCGCCGCGCACCGCGACCTGATCGCCGTCGCCGCCGACGACGCACGGCTGGTCCTGGCCCGCGACGCTGGCCTCACCTCCGAGCGCGGACGGGCTGTGGCGCTGCTTCAGTCGCTGTTCGACTGGCGCGCCGGCGCCGGCGCGGAAGCAGGGTGAGTGGGGGCCGGGTGAGCCGCGCTCCAGACGGCGTAGCGGGCCTGGGTGTCCGCCTCGATATCGGCCCAGAACAGGTTGTAGCCAGGCTCCCGCGCCCGCTGGATCCAGTCGCCGGCCGGCCGTAGCAGCGAGGACCTGGGCCGGCTCACGCGCAGCACCCCGTCCTGGCACTGCGCCGCGACCTGGCGGACCATGAAGCCGGGCCGCACGCCCCACTCAAGCCCCGTCGCCGCCGCCGCCCCGAGGTTGAGCCGCTCCGGCGCAGCCTCCTGCGTCGCCGCGCCCAGCAGCGGGTTGACGCATAGCGGACGGCGCTGGCCGAGCGACTGCAGCTGGTCCTGCGGACCCCAGACCATCGCTCGGCCGCGCAACCGCTGTACGCCGGTGAAATCGCCCTGCCGCACCGCCGCCCAGGCGACCAGGCAGCCGGCCTGCGCCCGCTTCTCGCACGGCGGCACCAGGGCGCCGGGGCCGTATTCGTCCGCTGGCACGACCGTGTCGATGAGGTATGCGCCGACGAGACGGCGGCGCAGCGCTGGATCGGGCGCGATCGCTTCATGCAGCAGCCGGGCGCCCAGATCGCCGCCCTGTTCCACGCCAGCCAGGATGAACGGCCGGCCGTGGTTGAAACGGGCCAGGTAGTCTTCGAACGCGGTCTTCACGTCGCCATAGGCGAACTGGCGAGCTTCGATCGCGTCGTCCCAGAGCGTGGAGCGGGCGTAGAGCGTCGCCTGGCGGTAGCGCGGCGCGTAGACATCGCCCACCGCATCGAACGGCGCGGCGTAGTTCGGCAGCATGACCTCGGAGAGCGCGACCATCGCCGCGTGGTCGTTGACTGGCGCGTTCCAATGCCGGCCACCGTTGTAGGACGTGAAGGATGCCGGATAAGATGTTGGATGAATGAAGAAAATATCCACTGATGCTGGCGTCGCGCCCGGCGCCGGCAGCACCGCCCAGGATGACCGCAGCGCGTAATTGGGCGCCGGCGGTGGGTTGTCCTTGCCGAACGGCACCTTGGGATCGAGCAACGCCTTGATGATGTCGTCGCCCCAGAACACGGAGGCGATCACGCCGAGCGTCACCAGCACGGCGCCCAGGACGACCAGCCAGTATCTGATGCCATGACGGCGCCGGGCCATGCGGAGCCGTTCGCTCAGATGTGAGGGTCGGCGCTCGCGAGGTAACCCCGCACATAGTCGCCGACGCCGTCTTCGAGGCTGGTGAACTGGCCATCGTAGCCGGCGGCGCGCAGGCGTTCGAGCTTGGCCTCGGTGAAGTACTGGTAGCGTCCCTGCAGCGGGAGCGGCATCGGCACATAATCGATCTGCGGCGCGGCCCCGGCGGCGGCGAAGACCGCTTGCGCCATCTCCCTGAACGAGCGGGCGCGGCCGCTGCCGAGGTTGAACACGCCGTTGACATCCGGCCGGTTCGCCAGCCACTCGACCACGTCGACCACATCGCGGACGTAGACGAAGTCGCGCAGCTGGCCGCCGTCGTCGATGTCGGGCCGATACGACTTGAACAACTTCACCGCGCGGCCCTGCGCCACGTCGGGCCAGATCTGCGCCGCGACTGACTTCATCGGCCCCTTGTGCTCCTCGTTGGGCCCGTAGACGTTGAAGAACTTCAGCCCGGCCCACTGCGGCGGCGCATAACCGCGGGCGGCCTGGCGCACCGCGAATATGTCGAACAGAGCCTTCGACCAGCCATAGGCGTTCAGCGGCCGCAGCGCCGCCAGCGCATCAAGGCTGTTGTCGTCGTCGAAACCCAGCGCGCCGTCGCCATAGGTCGCCCCCGACGAGGCGTAGATCAGCCGCCGCTGGTGGTCCGCGCACCAGCGGAACAGGTCGCGCGACAGGACGAAGTTGGCGTGGATGATCTTGTCGGCGTTAGGTTCGGTGGTCGAAGAGATGGCGCCCATGTGAATCACCACCTCGACCTCCTGCCAGTGCTTGGAGAGCCAGTCGAACATCTGCTCGGGCGCGCAAAAGTCGCCGATCGGGTGCTTGGCGATGTTGCGCCACTTGTTCGCCTCGGCCTGCCCCAGCCAGTCGCAGACGACCACGTCGAGGTCCCAGTCCTTGGCCAGGCGCGCGACGATGTTAGAGCCAATGAAGCCCGCGCCTCCGGTAACGAAGGCGATCTTGCGGCTCACGCCCGCTTGGCCAGCTTGCTGATCGTGGCGGTAGTCGAGTGGCCGTCGACGAAGTCCGCGAGCCGCACCTGGCCGCCCCAGCTTTCGACCAGCTCGCGCCCGATCACGCCGTCGAGGCTGTAGTCGGAGCCCTTGACCAGTACGTCGGGCTTGGCGGCGGCGATCAGGTCGAGCGGCGTCGCCTCGTCGAAGGCGACCACCAGGTCCACCGAACGCAGGCCGGCCAGCACCAGGGCGCGCGACTCCAGGTCGTTGACCGGCCGGCCCTCGCCCTTCAGCACCCGCACCGAGCGGTCGGAGTTCAGCCCGACGATCAGCCGGTCGCACCACTCGCGGGCCTGGGCCAGGTAGGCGATGTGGCCGCGGTGCAGGATGTCGAAGCAGCCATTGGTGAAGCCGACCTTCAGGCCGCGCTCGCGCCAGCTTTCAGCTTCGCGGGCCATCCGCTGCGGCGTCGCGATCTTGGCCTCGGCCGGCGCGACCCGCTCGAGGATCTCGGCCTCGATCACCTCGTCGGGCGAGGCGGTTGCCGTGCCGGACTTTTGCACCACGACGCCCGCGGCCAGCAGCGCGAACTCGATCGCCTCGGTCAGCGAGGCGCCGCTCGCCAGCGCAGCCCCGACCGCGGCCAGCACCGTGTCGCCAGCGCCGGAGGTGTCGTAGACTTCGGGCGGCGGGCGGCGGAAGTGGCGCACCGCCTGGCCGCGCTCGGCGAGCGACATGCCCCGCGCCGCGCGGGTCACCAGCACAGCGGCGCAGTCGCACAGCGTCAGCGCACGGGCCAGCGCCGCCTCGACCTGGTCGTCGGTCTCGGTCGGAAGATCAGTGGCGTGGGCGAGCTCGGTGGCATTGGGCTTGATGACGGCCGCGGCGCCGTAGCGGGCGAAGGACCGCGCCTTCGAATCGACAATCAGCGCCGCGCCTTCGGCCTTCGCTGCCGCCAGCGCCGCTTCGACCACGCCCTGGGTGACGACGCCCTTGCCATAGTCGGAGAGCAGGATCGCTCCGGCGCCCTTCGCGGCGGCCTGCAGTTGCCGGATCAGCGCCTGCTCGACATGCGCCGCGACCGGCGTCTCAGTCTCCTCGTCGACCCGCAGCAGTTGCTGGCCGGCGGAAACGAAGCGGGTCTTGATGGTGGTCTGGCGATCGGCGTCGGCGACCAGCGCGCCATCAATCCGCGTCTCGGCGCCGACCAGCCCCCTCGCCTCCTCCGCCGCCCCGTCCTGGCCGACCACGCCGACCAGCGTCACCCTGGCCCCGAGGGCGGCGACGTTGCGCGCGACGTTGCCGGCCGCGCCCAGCATCACGCTCTCGCGCTGGCGGGTCATCACCGGGATCGGCGCCTCGGGCGAGATGCGGGCGACGTCACCATAGACGAAGCGGTCGACCATCAGGTCGCCCACGGCCACGACCCGCGCGCCGGCGATGCGCTGAAGCAACTGCTGCAGGCCGGCAAGGTCCATAAAGACTCCGTCGCGACGACAAGATGCAGCCGATCAATCGGACCCCGGGTCGGAAATGTCCAGCGGGCGGCTTAGAACGGCACGTCGCTGGCGGGCGCCACGGTCGGCAGGATCATCGGGGCCGGGGCGATCGTCGGCGGCCAGATCGGGCCGCAGATGGCGGCGGCGGCGCCCGAGCCGGGACCGATCGAGTGGTCGTCAATAATCTTATCCCACCCGCCCATCGTCATCAGCGAGATCAAGTGCGAATAGCGCAAGCTCTCCAGCGCCGGGCTGTCCGGGACGATCTGGCCCTGCCAGTTGATGAACCGCAGGTCGCCGACCGGGATGTAGGTCGAGACTAAGGTCGAAATGATCGACGACAACTCCGGCACGTTCCTGAACGCCGCCTGGAAGCCGAGGTCCGGCGGCAGGTGCGGAACAATGTCGTCCTGGTATTCGTAACGCGTCGAGTGACCGACCAGCTTGGCGTAGCCGTCGGCGAACGCCTGATCTCCGGCCCGCGCCCCTTCGAAGGTGCAGACAAACGGGTTGAAGCCGGCGGCGACGAACTTCACCGCCGCGATGTCGGCGAGCGCGCCGCCCTTGGAATGGCCGGTGACATAGAGCGGCTTGGTCTTCGGCAGCGCCTGGACCTGCGCCAGCACCCACCCCCAGAGCTCGTCGCAGTCGTGGCTGAAACCCTGGTGCACCGAGCCGGGCACGTTCGGCGCGGCGACGAGCGGGGCGTCGAGGTCGGTCAGCCAGTCCATCACCATGCGCTGGTGGTCGAGGGTGTCGAACGGCTCGGTGCCGCGAAAGGCGACGATGATCTCGGCGCCAGTCTGGCCCACCAGCACCGCGTTGATCTGATCGTCACCGGCCACCTGGGCCGCCGGCGGGGTGAGCCAACCGATCAGGCTCGACGGCGGCGGCGCGGGCTGGGCGGGGGAGTCCGGCGCGGGTCCGGCAGCGGTGATCTCATAGGCCTGCTGAGCTGCGCACAGCAGCCGGGTCGTGATCGGATAGGTCATCCATACCCCCGTCGGTTGAAGGGCACCTGTCGCACAAGCATCGCCTGAAGGCGAGCCGTCGATGCCAACCTCAGAGCAGCGGGCGGCGCTTGGCCAGGGCGTCGAATTCGAGCAGGTCGCGCACGAGCGCCTCGAAGTCCTTCAGCGGCACCATGTTGGGCCCATCGGAGGGCGCGCGATCGGGATCTTCGTGGGTTTCCATGAACACCGCCGCGACGCCGACCGCGACCGCGGCCCGGGCCAGCACCGGCACGAACTGGCGCTCGCCGCCCGTGCGATCGCCCGCGCCACCTGGCTGCTGCACCGAGTGGGTGGCGTCGAACACGATCGGGCAGCCGATCTGGGCCATGATCGGCAGCGCGCGCATGTCGGAGATCAGGGTGTTGTAGCCGAACGAGACCCCACGCTCGGTGGCCATCACGTTGGGATTGCCGGACGCCAGCGCCTTGCCGATCACGTTCTTCATGTCGCCGGGAGCGAGGAACTGGCCCTTCTTAATGTTGACGACCCGGCCCGTCCGCGCGGCGGCGATGATCAGGTCGGTCTGGCGCGAGAGGAAGGCCGGAATCTGCAGGATGTCGATCACCTCGGCGGCTTGGGCGCACTGATCGATCTCGTGCACGTCGGTCAGCACCGGGAGCCCGGTAGCCTCGCGCACCTCGGCGAAGATCGGCAGCGCTTGGCCAAGCCCGATGCCCCGCTCGGCGCCGGCGGAGGTGCGGTTGGCCTTGTCGAACGAGGTCTTGAAGATCAGCCCGACGTCCAGCCGCTGGGCGATCTCCTTCAGCGCATGGGCCATCTCCAGCGCGTGCTGCCGGCTCTCGAGCGCGCAGGGGCCGGCGATAATCGACAGCCGCTCCGCGTTGCCGATGCGCACCGTGCTGCCGCCAGCAACCTTCACCTCGACGACTGCGTTCGGGACGACGGCGTTCGGTTGGACTGACAAGGCGGTGGAGCTCCGATCCGATTGCGGCCGCGGCGCGTAGACATGGCGCGAGGCGGACTGGGGCGCAAGTTTCACGCACCGAGTCGTGGTTAGCTTTGCCACATGACGGTGTTATATCGTGTTTCAACAAGGACTTCGGGTGGAGGCGACGATGACCGATGGGGCGTCCGCTGTCGTTGGTCCGGACGACCCAGAACTGCGCAGGGCGCCGGCGGCCTTTCGCACCGTGCTGAAGATTTCGGCCGAGAATTGGGAGTACGGGCGGCTGACCTTCGTGCTGCCATCGGGCCGCGAAGTGACGGTCGAGGGCGACAAGCGGGGCCCGGATGCGCGGCTGATCATCAAGGACTTCCGCTTCCTCTCGCGGGTGCTCAGCGCCGGCGACATCGGCTTCGGCGAAGGCTTCATGGCTGGGGAGTGGGACACGCCCGACCTCTCGGAGCTGCTGGAAGCCTTCACGGTCAACCTCGATCGGTTGCGGCGGCTGCTCGAGGGCGGCCCAATCTTCCAGGCGTTCAACACCATCGCCCATGCTCTGCATCGCAACAGCCGGACCGGCTCACGGCGCAACATCCTGGCCCACTACGATCTCGGCAACGCCTTCTACTCGCGCTGGCTGGACCCATCGATGACCTATTCGTCGGCCAGGTTCGAGCGGCCGGGGCAGCCGCTGCGCGAGGCCCAGCGCAACAAGTACGCGAGCCTCGCCCGCCAGATCGAGCTGGGGCCCGACAACCACGTGCTGGAGATCGGCTGCGGCTGGGGCGGTTTCGCCGAGTTCGCCGCCGGCGAGATCGGGGCCAAGGTCACCGGCATCACCATCTCGCCGTCGCAGTACGAGTTCGCCCGGCGGCGGGTGTTCGAGGCGGGTCTGGCCGAGCGCGCCGACATCCGCCTGATCGACTACCGCGACGTCGAGGGTCAGTTCGACCGCGTCGCCTCGATCGAGATGTTCGAGGCGGTAGGCGAGGAATACTGGCCGACCTATTTCGGCAAGATCCGCGACGTGCTGGCGCCCGGCGGCCGCGCCGGCCTGCAGATCATCACCATCCGCGACGAGCTGTTCGCCAACTACCGTAAGCGCGCCGACTTCATCCAGAAGTACGTCTTCCCGGGCGGCATGCTGCCCTCCGAGACGCGGCTGAAGGAGGAGACCGCCCGCGCCGGCCTGGAGTGGCGCGACATCGTCCGCTTCGGCCAGAACTACGCCGACACCTGCGCCGAGTGGGCCCGCCGTTTCGAGAGCGCCTGGGAGGACATCCGCAGCCTCGGCTTCGACGAGCGTTTCCGCCGACTGTGGCGCTTCTACCTCGGCTACTGCGAAGCCGGCTTCCGCACCGAGCGGACCAATGTGGTGCAGTTGAGCCTGGCCAAGAGCTGAGGCTCAAAGTCTTACGCACCGCCTCATTCTAAAGCTCGGTCATCGCCGGGCGACAGTCCTGGCGATCCATGGATGCGAGCTACTGGGTGGCCGCGTCACGCGGCCACGGCGCGGTCTGTGTGCTTGAATGGCCGGGACTGTCGCTCGGCCATGACCGAAAATGGGGTGAATTTGGTCGATCCGGCGCTAAGCTGACCAGGGCCGAGGAGACGCGCATGCAAACGTTGCATTTCATCTACTTCGCCGATCCGATGTGCTCCTGGTGCTACGGCTTCTCGCCGGTGGTGACGACGCTTCGCCGCCGCTATCGCGACCTGCTGCCGATCCGCGTGGTGATGGGCGGCCTGCGCCCCGGCACGACCGAGCCGATGCCGGAGAAGACGCGCCGCGGCCTTGTCGGCCACTGGGACGAGATCGGCGCCATGACCGGCGTGAAGTTCAGTCCCACCCTCGGCGACCGCGACGGCTTCGTCTACGACACCGACCCGGCCGCAAGAGCCGTCGTGCTGGCCCGCCGCACAAGCGACGACGAGGCGCTCGACCTGCTGGAGCGCCTGCACCTGGCCTTCTATGCCGAAGGCCGTGACGTCACCGACCCCGCCGAACTGGCTCTGATCGCCGCCGAACAGGGCTTCGACCGCGCCGCCTTCGAGACCCAGCTCACTGACGAGGGGCTGAAGAACGAGACCTGGCGCGACTACGCCATCTCCCAGCGCGCCGGCGCCACCGGCTTTCCCACCCTGGTGGTCGGGCCCAATGCCGATCGGTCCTACGCCCTGGTCACCCGCGGCTACCAGGACGGCGAGACGATCGTGGCCGGCATCGACGGCTGGCTGGCGGGCGCGCGACCCGAGGCGGTCTGACCGCGGATGGCAGAGCCGATCTTGCAGGTGCTGGGCTTGCGCACCGAATGCCGCGAGAACCCGCTCGGCGTCGAGCTCCAGCGGCCGCGGCTGTCGTGGCGACTCGAGTCCGACCGGATCGGCGCGCTGCAGTCCGCGTACCGGATTCGGGTCGCTGCAAGCCTGGAGACGCTCCAGCGCGGCGGGGCCGATGTGTGGGACAGCGGCGAGGTCAATGCGCCGAGGTGTTTCGACATCGCCTACGAAGGCCCAGCGCTCCAGTCGCGCCAGCGGTGCTGGTGGACGGCTCAGGTGTGGGACGAAGCCGGGGCGACCGCCGCGGCGGCGCCGGCCTGGTGGGAGATGGGCCTGCTGCAGCCCAACGATTGGTCGGCCGCCTGGCTGGCGGTCGAGACCGAGGAAGACCGCGCCGATCGCGAGACTGGCCTCGCCTGGATCTGGGGGCGCGACCAGCCCGAGGCCGAACCGCGCCGCTTCCGGCTGCGGTTTCACCTCACGGACCCAATCGCCGAGGCGACGCTGTTCGGTGTCGCGCGGGGCCGGCTGAGCTCGGTGTGGTTGGATGGCGCGCCGGTCGCGCTGCCGGAAGCAAATCCGCACGCCTTCGGCCGCGAGGGAATGGCCGCGCTCGACCTGGGCGCCCTTGCCGCCGGCGACCATGTGCTCGCCGCGGACGTGGCGAAGATCGCCAGTCGGAGGGATACGCGTCCCTGGCACGGCGCGTTCGGCGCGATGCTGAAGCTCAAGGCCCACGACGGCGCCGTCGATCGCCTCGCCGGCGAGGCTGACTGGAAGACCAGCCTGGCGACTGACGCCGGCTGGGCCGCGCCGACGTTCGACGACCGCGATTGGGACGACGCCGAGCCCGCCGAAGGCCGAGCCCCCGACGCCTGGCCGCCAACGTCGGCCATGCTGCTGCGAACCGCGTTCGACGTAGACCAGGCCCCGAAGCAGGCCCGGCTCTATGTCACGACGCTGGGGGCCTACGAGGCCTTCCTCAATGGCTCGCGTATCGGCGACGCCCTGCTGGCGCCCGAGAGCACCGACTTCCGCAAGCGCGTGCTCTACCAGACCTATGACGTCACCGACTTGGTCCGGACTGGCCCGAACGTGCTGGGCGCCCATGTCGGCGACGGCTGGTACGCCAGCGTGGTGGCGCCCGGCGGACGCTACGCGTTCGGGCCGCCGCCGCGGCGCTTCCTGGCGCAGTTGGAGCTGAGCTTCGCCGACGGATCGCGGCAGCTGGTGGCCAGCGGCCCCGGCTGGTCCACGCAGCCGTCCCCCGTCGTCCAGTCCGAGATCTACAACGGCGAGATCTGGGATGCGCGGCGCGAGCTGCGGTGCTGGAGCGAGCCCGGGTTCGCCGATCGCGACTCGACCCCGGCCCGCATCGCCGAGCCGCCACCCGGCCAGCTCAGCGCCCAGCCCGACGCGCCGATCCGGATCACCCAGACCCTGCGGCCGCAGTCCGTCAGCGAGCCGCGGCCGGGCGTCTTCGTGTTCGATTTCGGCCAGAATTTCGCCGGCTTCTGCCGGCTGCGCGTCAAGGGCCGGGCCGGCGATCAGGTCAGCCTTCGCTTCGCCGAGCTGCTGCGACCGGACGGCGAGATCGACCAAGCCAATCTGCGCGCCGCCAAGGCCACCGACACCTACATCCTGCGCGGCGATCCCGCCGGCGAGGCGTTCCAGCCCAGCTTCACCTACCACGGCTTCCGCTATGTGCAGGTCGGGGGCTACCCGGGCCGGCCGACGCCGTCCGATCTCGACGGCCTAGTAATCCAGACCGACCTAGCGGAGACCGGCGCGCCGCGGATCGACAATCCGGTCATCCAGCAGCTCTGGCGCAACGCCGTCTGGAGCCAGCGATCCAACTTCACCGGCATTCCGACCGACTGCCCGCAGCGCGACGAGCGGCTGGGCTGGCTCGGCGACGCCAACGTGTTCTGGGACGCCGCCGCCTACAACATGGACGTCTACGCCTTCACCCAGCGCTTCAGCGGCGACATGCGCGACGCCCAGGCCCCGGGCGGCGGCTTCTCCGACTACGCGCCGGCGGCGCGCCGCTTCGGCGACCAGCCCGCGCCGGGCTGGGCCGACGCCGGCGTGGTGCTGCCCTGGACCGCCTGGCGGCGCTATGGCTGCACGTCGGTCATCGACGCCAACTGGGCGGCGATCGAGCGCTACCTGGGCTACATCGAAGGCGCCAATCCCGACGGCCTGTGGCGTAACAACCGCGGCCTCGACTTCGGCGACTGGCTGGCGCTCGACGCCAAGTCCCCCGGAGACCCGACCACGCCAAAGGACCTGATCGGCACGGCTTGGTGGGCCTACACCACCAGCCTGGCCGCGGAGATGGCGCAGGCGACCGGCCGAACCGAGGCGGCGACCCGGCTGGGCGAGGCGCGCGGGCGGATCGTCGAAGCGTTCCGACGCGCCTACGTCGGCGCCGACGGCGCCATCGGCAACGGCAGCCAGACCGGCTACATCCTGGCGCTCAAGTTCGGGCTGGTCCCAAACGCGCTGCTAGGGGCCGCCGCCCGGCGACTGACCGACGACATCGAAGGGCGCGGCGGCGTCCTGTCGACCGGCTTCCTCGGCACTCCGTTCAGCCTCGATGTGCTGGCCGACGTCGGCCGCGCCGATCTGGTCTACGACCTGCTGTTGCGCACCGAGTTCCCCTCGTGGGGCTACATGATCGCCAAGGGCGCGACGACCATCTGGGAACGCTGGAACGGCGACGTCGGCGATGTGGCGATGAACTCGTTCAACCACTACGCGCTTGGTGCGGTCGCCGGCTTCCTGTTTCGCCGCGTCGCCGGCATCGACGCCGCCGCGCCGGGCTTCACTCGAATCGACATCCGCCCGGTGCTCGATCCGCGCCTGCGCCGCGCCGGCGCCGACTATGACTCGATGCTCGGCCGCATCTCGACCGACTGGGACTGGGATCTTGGCAACACCTTCAGACTGACCGCGACGATCCCGCCAAACGCGACGGCGCGCCTTCGCTTGCCGGCGCAGCTTGGCCGCCGGGTTGAGCTCGTCAGCGGCGACGCTCGGTCGGGCTCCGTCATCGGTTCGGGCGATCCGGAGTTCAGCGTCGATCTGAGCGCGGGACGGCACGCCGTAACCCTGACGCTTTAGGCGGCCGCCTCAGCGGCCTCTCGGCACATCCCGTGATCATAAGTTACCGAGGCGACAGACCCCCGCAACCCGTTGTGCGAAGAGCATTATTGCGGTCGCCCTGAGGTCATCGATGGCCTGTCAAAGCAAATCGGAAGCCATGTTCCCGAGCGCATCGCTCAGAATTGCTGGCCGGTGGCTGACCGCGCGATGACAGTCTTCAATCCTTCTGCAACTGCCTCAGTCGGCGGAGCGGGACTATGATGACGGCCCAAGAGTACCGGGCTCGCGCAGACGCCCTGATCCGGTCGGCGGATGAATGCCGCGACATTGGCCTCGTCATAGAGATCGAGGCAACCGCCGCGGAGTGGCGCAAGCTGGCCGGCCTCGCCGACGCGCAGGAAGCCTTGATTAGCGCGATCACGGCGAGGCGTGACTAGCGTTCCCCCGCCCTTGCGGCCCGCAGCGTCGCGAGCGCCGCCGCGACGCGCTCGACCACCTCGTCCCAGGCCCCCGAGGTCCGCTGATGGAACAGCCGCGCCGTCGGATACCACGGGCTGTCCTCGCGGCCGTTGAGCCAGCGCCAATCGCCTTCGTAGCGGGAGAGTATCCAGACTGGCTTGCCGAGCGCGCCGGCCAGGTGTGCGACCGCGGTGTCGACGGCGATGACGAGGTCCAGCGCCTCGATCAGCGCGGCGGTGTCGCTAAAGTCGGACAGCTCGCTGGTGAAATCAATCAGGCGCAGGTCCGTCGGCGGGTTGGCCGCCTGCGCCGCCGGCTCGCCTTTCTGCAGGCTGACGAAGGTCACGCCCTCGACCTGGGCCAGTGGCGCATACTGATCGAGCCGCAAGCTGCGCCGGCGGTCCACCGCCGCGCCGGCGGGCCGTCCGGCGTGGGTGTCGCCAGCCCAGACCAGACCGACTTTGAGGCCGGGGCCGGCGAGCCGCTCAGCCCACGCGGCGGCCTGATCCGGATCGGGGGCGAGATAGGGGATCTCGGCGGGGATCGTCTGCAACGTGGTCCCAAATACGCTTGGCAAGTCCATCAGCGCGATCTGGAAGTCGAACGCTGCCTCGTCCTCCACACCGGTAAAAACCCCGACACCCGGGAACGAGCGGCGGAACAGCGCCGCCAGCGCGGGTTCGGTCACGAACGCCGTCCGGGTCGCCCGCGCCGCGACGCTCGGGACGTAGCGGGAGAACTGCAGGTGATCGCCGAACCCCTGCTCGCCGTAGATCAGGATCGACCGGCCGGTGAGATCCAGCCCTTCCCAGGCCGGCCGCAGGCGGGCGATCGCCGGCTGGAAGCCGTTCACCTGCCAGCGCCAGCCATAGGCCCGGAATCCCTGCTCCAGATCGCCGAGCGACAGCAGGCTGGTGGCGCGGTTGAGGTGGGCTGGGGCGAAGTCGGGGCGGATCGCAATCGCCCGCGCGGCGCTGGCGACCGCCTCCTCCAGCCGCCGCAAGTCGAACAGGGTGATCGCGCGGCTGTTGTGCGCCTCGGGGTACGCTGGATCGAGCGCGATAGCGCGGTCGGCGGCCGCGAGCGCCTCGTCCAGGCGCCGCAGGTCGAACAGCGACAGGGCGCGGTGGTTGTGCGCCGCAGCGAGGTCCGGCTGCAGCGCCACGGCGCGGTCCGCGCTCGCCAGCGCCTCGTCCGAGCGCTTGAGGTCGTTCAGCACCTTGGCCAGGTTGGCATGCGCTTCGGCGAGATCCGGCCGCAGCGCCGCCGCGCGATCGAAGCTCTGTGCGGCCTCGGCCGACCGCCGCAGCCGCTCCAGCACGGCCCCGCGATTGATCCAGGCCTCGACGAAGGACGGCTGCAAGCCGAGCGCGCGGTCGTAGCCGGCGAGCGCCTCGGCCGAGGCCCCGCAATCACGCAGCGTGTTGGCCCGGTTGTAGTGGCCGGCGACGTAGCCCGGGTCGAGCGCAAGTGCGCGGTCGTAGGCCGCGACTGCGTCGCCCGGACGACCGGCCTCGGCCAGCGCCCAGCCAAGATTGCTGATCGCCGCCGCCATGTTCGGGTTCGCCGCGACCGCGCGTTCGATCAGGGCGACGCCCGCCGCCGCTTCGCCGGCCTGGACCCGAATCACGCCCAGCAGGTGCACCGCGTCGAAGTGATCGGGGTCGGCGGCCAGCGCCTGCTCGTAGAGCGCCCTCGCCTCCTGGGTCCGGCCGGCCTGGTGCAGCACCAGACCCTGGTCGAACGACGCCTGCGCCGAGGGCGCGGCCATCAGGTCGGGGCACGCGCCAGCGACCCGGCGGCCATCACGAACTTGACCCGCTCCAGCTCGGTGACGTCGGTCAGCGGATCGCCGGCCACGGCGATGATGTCGGCCGACTTGCCGCGCGTGATGGTCCCGGCCAGATCGGAGATGTCGAGCAGTTCGGCGGCGGTGACGGTGGCGGCCTTGATCGCGTCGGCGGCGGACATGCCGGCCTCGACCATCAGCGCGAACTCGCGGGCGTTCTCGCCGTGGGGCCCGACGCCCATGTCGGTGCCGAAGCTGATCTTGACCCCGGCGCGGTAGGAGCGCCCCAGCGCCTCGCGGATATTCTCGCCCACCACCAGCGCCTTCTCGCGCTGCGCCGGCGTCAGCACCACGCCGCCCTGCGCCATCCCAAGCACGGTCATACCGGCAATGATGGTCGGGGTATGGAAGGCGTTACCCCGCAGGAAAAGGCGGATCGACTCGTCGTCGAGGAAGCTGCCGTGCTCGATCGAGTCGACTCCGTTCTCAAGCGCCGCGTTGATGCCGCCAAGGCCGTGGGCGTGGGCCGAGACCCGCCGGCCCAGCATGTGCGCCGTCTCGATGATGGTGCGCAGCTCGTCGGTGGTGAACTGCTGGTCGACCCCGGCGCGAATGTTGGACAGCACCCCGCCGGTCGCGGCGAACTTGATCGCGTCGGCGCCCTGCGCCACCTGCAGCCGCACGGCTCGGCGGCAGCCGTCAACGCCATCGCAGACCCCGGCGCTCGACTGCACGCAGGTGCAGACGTCCTGGCGAAAGCCGTAGGCCTGGCCATGTCCGCCGGTTGGCGACAGGATCGCGCCAACGCAGAGGATGCGTGGGCCGGGCACCTTGCCCTCGGCCACCGCGTCGCGCAGGGCGTAGATGATCTCCGGCTTGCGGGCGCCGAGGTCGCGCACCGTCGTAAAGCCGGCCTCGAGCGTCACGCGGGCTCGCTGCGCGCCGTCCAGCCCGGTCTTCGGGTCGGAGTCCTCGACCATGGCGAGTCGCTGGCCAGGGCCCAGCTGCATGGTCAGATGGACGTGACAGTCGATCAGGCCGGGCAGGACGAAGCGGTCGCGCAGGTCGATCAGCGTCGCGCCGGGCGGCGGATCGACGAAGCCGGACAACACAGCCGCGATCCTGCCATCAGCGATGCGGATACTCTGCTGCGGCTTCGGCGCCTGCCCCGGCTCGGCCAACAGCCTGCCGGCATGGATGACGATCTCGCTCGACGCCGCCATGTTGTCTGTCCTCCGCCCGATGGCCCACCCATATAGCCGACTATCAAACTTGGGAGGCGATCGCATGAGCCTGACGCTGGTCAATCTGTTCACCGTGCCGGCTGGCGAAGAGGACGCCTTCGAGGCGCGCTTCAAGGCGGTGTGCGAGAAGCTCGACGGCATGCCGGGCTTCGAAGGGACGGAGCTGCATCGCAACGCCGGCGTCGGCGATCAGAGCTATGCGTTCGTCAATATCGCCAAGTGGGCGAACGCGGAGGCCTGGCGCGAGGCGCTGCCCAAGATCATGGCGCAAGGTGGCCTCCTGTCGGGCGGTGTGGTCCCGAAGGCGGCGCTCTACGAGTCCGTGTTCCGCCTGCCCACGGACGGCGCGAGCTGACCGGCCCGGCAGCGCTTGCGTTCCGCTGCGTCGCGGACCGAGAGTGAAGACCGGAGCCCCGGAGGAACCGCCATGTACTGCGAAGCCATCACCGAGTTCGGCAAGCCGCTGCAGCGGATCGAGGGCCCGACGCCGGTCCCGACCGGGACCGAGGTGCTGGTGCGGGTGGAGCACTGCGGCGTCTGCCACTCCGACGTCCACATCCACGAGGGTTTCATCGGCCTGGGCGGCGACGCCAAGCTGCCGCTCGGGCTGCCGCTGCCCCACACCCTGGGCCATGAGGTCGCCGGCGAGGTGATTGCGGTCGGGCCGGACGCCGACAGCGCCCTGATCGGCCAGCATCGCGCGCTCTATTCCTGGATTGGCTGCGGCAAGTGCGCGGCCTGCCTGCGCGGCGAGGAGAACTACTGCAACGCCCCGCGCAACCTCGGCTGCTCGGCCGGCGTCGGCGGCGGCTACGCCAGCCACGCGATGGTGCCCCACCCGCGCTATCTGCTCGACTACGGCAACACCCCGCCGGCGCTGGCGGCGACCTACATGTGCTCCGGTCTCACCGCCTACGGCGCGCTGAAGAAGGTCCCCGAGCTTGGGCCGAAGGACGAGGTGCTGATCGTCGGCGCCGGGGGGCTCGGCATGATGGGGATCCAGTTCGCCAAGGAGCTGTTCGGCAAGGGCCCGCTGGTCGCCGACATTGACGAGGGCCGGCTGCAGGCCGCGATGGGAGCGGGCGCCAAGGCGGTCTACAACACCACCGATCCCGGCGCGCTGAAGCAGCTGATGGCCGACACCGAGGGCGGCGCCGTCGCGGCGATCGATTTCGTCGGCTCGGACTCCAGCTACGGCTTCGCAAGCCAGGCCGTGCGTCGCGGCGGCAAGGTGGTCGTGGTCGGGCTGTTCGGCGGCGGCATGTCGATGCCCCTGGCCATGTTCCCGATACGCGCCTTCACCGTTGGCGGCTCCTACGTCGGCTCGCTGGCCGAAGCGGAGGCGATGATGGAGCTGGTCCGCGCCGGCAAGGTCGACCCGATCCCGGTCAGGGAGGTCCGGCTCTCGTCCGCCAACCAGGTGCTCGAGGACCTCAAGGCCGGCAAGGTCATCGGGCGCGTGGTGCTGGTGCCCTAGCCGGCGATCTTCCCCCTTGCGCCCCCGCCGCCGGCCCGCGATTTAGCGGCCATGATTGCTGGCTCGGTGCTCGACCTTATCGGCGATACGCCGCTCATCCGCCTCAAGGCCGCCAGCGAGGCGACCGGGTGCGAGATTCTGGGCAAGGCGGAGTTCCTCAATCCCGGGCAGTCGGTGAAGGACCGCGCGGCGCTGTGGATCATCCGCGACGCGGAGAGGCGCGGGACGCTGAGGCCCGGCGGGCGGATCGTCGAGGGCACCGCCGGCAATACCGGCATCGGTCTGGCCATGGTCGCCCGCGCGCTGGGCTACCGCAGCACGATCGTCATCCCGCGCACCCAGAGCCAGGAGAAGAAGGACGCCATCCAGCTGATGGGCGCGGAGTTGGTCGAGGTGGACGCGGTCCCCTACGCTAACCCGAACAATTATGTGAAATATTCAGGTCGATTAGCGGAAGAACTTAACGCCAAAGAGCCCGCCGCCGGCGCGATCTGGGCCAACCAGTTCGACAACCTCGCCAACCGCCAGGCCCACGTCGACGCCACCGGCCCGGAGATCTGGGCGCAGACGCACGGCAAGGTCGACGGCTTCATCTGCGCCGTGGGCACCGGCGGCACCCTGGCCGGCGTCACCGAGTTCCTGCGCGGGCAGAAACACGACATTGCCATCGGCCTTGCCGACCCCGGCGGGGCGGCGCTCTATGAGTACTACGCCCACGGCGAGTTGAAGGCGGAAGGAACTTCGATCAGCGAAGGCATTGGCCAGGGCCGCATCACCGCCAATCTTGAAGGTCTCGTGGTCGACTATCCCTACCGCGTCACCGACGAGGAGATGATGCGTGCGATCATCGAACTGGGCGACGAGGGGCTGGTCATGGGCGGCTCGACGGGCATCAATGTCGCCGGCGCGGTGCGGATGGCGCGCGAGCTCGGACCGGGGAAGACTATCGTGACGATCCTCTGTGACTACGGCTCGCGTTATCAGAGCAAATTGTTCAATCCTGCCTTCCTGCGCGAGCGAAGCCTGCCGGTTCCGCCCTGGGTGGCGTCATGACCGGGCCGCTGGTCTCCACCGACTGGCTGGCGGAACACTTGGGCGACGCCGGCCTGGTGGTGCTGGACGGCAGCTGGCACATGCCGGCCGACGGGCGCGACGCCAAGACTGAATACGCCGCGGCGCACATCCCCGGCGCAGTGTTTTTCGATATCGACGCGATCAGCGACCACGCCAACGCGCTGCCGCACATGCTGCCGGCGCCGCCGGCGTTCGCCACCGCAGTGCGCCGGCTGGGCGTCGACGTGGGCTCGGTCGTGGTGGTCTACGACACCGTCGGCGTCTTCTCCGCGCCCAGGGTGTGGTGGAGCCTGCGGGCGATGGGGCACGCCAAGGTGTTCGTGCTCGACGGCGGCCTGAAGAAGTGGATCGCCGAGGGCCATCCGGTCGAGGCCGGCTGGCGCGAGCCCGAGCACGGCGAGTTCAAGGCCCGCCCAGACCCGGAACTGATCGCGGACCTCGCTGCGGTGCGCGCGGCGCTGGAGGCTGGCGAAATCCAGGTGGTGGACGCCAGATCCGCCACCCGCTTCCGCGGCGAGGCGCCGGAACCGCGCGAAGGCCTGCGCGCCGGCCACATGCCAGGTGCGCACAACGTGCCCTGGTCGCAGCTGATGGCGGGCGACGGCCAGCTGGCGGCGCCGGCGCAGCTGATGGCGGCGTTCGAAGCCGCGGGCGTCGATCCCGCCGCGGCGATCATCACCACCTGCGGCTCGGGCATCAGCGCGTCGATCCTGGCCCTAGCGCTGGCCCGGCTCGGGCGCGAGGACGTGGCGGTCTACGACGGCTCCTGGGCCGAATGGGGCGCACGCGGCGACACCCCGGTCGCCATCGGCCCGGCGTGACCCGGCCGTGAGCCAGGCGTCGATCCGTCCGGCGCGGCACGCCGACCTGCCGGCGCTGGGCGCGATCGAGCAGTCCGGCGCCGAGACCTTCACCGCCTTTGGCCATCCGCTCGTCGACGGCTCCGAGCCCGCGCCGCCGGACCAGTGGGCCCAGGCGCTGAGCGACGGCCTGCTCTGGGTGGCCGACGACGACGCCGCCGGATTGATCGGCTTCATCGCCGGCCAGCTCACCGACGACGGGCTCTACATCGAGGAGGTCGATGTCGTGGCGGAGCGGCAGCAGCAGGGCTTCGGCCGGCGGCTGATGCAGGCGGCGATCGATTGGGCGCACGACAACGGCCAGCGCGCGGTCACCCTGACCACCTTCCGCACCATCCCCTGGAACAAGCCGTTCTACGCCGAGATGGGGTTCGTCGAGATGGACATGCCGACGCCGCATCTGGCCGCAGTTCTGGCCGACGAGGTGGCGCGCGGTTTCGAAGATCGCTGCGCCATGCGGCTTTCGCTATGAGCGAAAAGGCGAACGACAGGGCCAGCGAAGCCACCCGCCTGGTCCGCGCCGGAAAGGCGCCAGCCGACCTGCTGCGCACGGTCGGGCCGCCGGTGCAAAAGGGTTCGACCGTGCTGGTGCCCAACGCCGCCGCGCTCTACGACACGCGCCGCCCCACCTACGGCCGCGCCGGCCTCGCCGCCCAGGAGACCCTGATGTCGGCCCTGGCCGAGCTCGAGGGGGCCAAGGTGGTCAAGCTGTTCCCCTCCGGCGTCTCGGCGCTGGCCGCGGCGATGCTGGCGGTGCTGAAGGCCGGCGACGAGGTCCTGGCGGCCGACTGCGTCTACAAGCCCACCCGCCGCTTCTGCGACCAGGTGCTGGGCCGCTTCGGCGTCCCGACGCGCTTCTTCGCCGGCGACGCGACGCCCGAGGCGGTGATGGCCATGGTCACACCGGCGACGCGGCTGATCGTGATGGAGAGCCCCGGCTCGCTGACCTTCGAGATGCAGGACGTGCCGGCCGTCGCGCGGTGGGCCAGAGACCGTGGGGTCCTCACTCTCTTGGACAACACCTGGGCCGCGGGACTGTTGTTCAAGCCGCTCGCCCACGGCGTCGATCTCAGCGTGCAGTCGCTGACCAAGTACGTCGGCGGTCATTCCGATGTGTTCATGGGCTCGGTCGCGGCGGCCTCGCCGGCGATGGCGATGGCGCTGGAGCGGGCGATCGTCGACTTCGGCTGGTCGGTCTCGTCGGACGACGCCTATCTGATGCTGCGCGGCCTACGCACCTTGCCCACCCGGATGCAGCGCCATGGCCCCTCCTCCTTGGAGGTCGCCGCCTGGCTGGCCAAGCAGCCGCAGATCGCCCAGGTGCTGCACCCCGCCCTCCCGGGCGCGCCCGGCCACCCGCTGTGGAAGCGGGACTATGCCGGCGCCGCGGGCGTGTTCGCGATCGTGATGCAGCCTGGTTCAAGCGATGCGGTCGGGGCCTTCCTGGATGCGCTGAAGCTGTTCGGCCTCGGCTTCTCCTGGGGCGGCTTCGAGAGTCTGGCTTTGAATGGCGATCCGCAGTTCGACGTGCGCCAGTTCCGGACGGCCTACGGAGGCCCCGTAATCCGCCTCAACATCGGCCTGGAAGACCCGGACGACCTGATCGCCGACCTGGCCCACGGGCTGGCCGCGTACGTCGACGCCGATTGAGCGCAGCCGTGAGCCGGGCTACGGTTCCGGCATAGATCGGGGAAGACAATCCATGCCGTTGAAGGTCGTAGGCTCTGGACTGGGGCGCACGGGCACCAAGTCGATGCAGACCGCGCTGAACATGCTGGGCGTCGGGCCGTGCCACCACATGGTGGAGGTGTTCGCGCACCCCGAGAGCATGCAGTGGTGGATCGACGCCAGCGAGGGGCGGCCGAACTGGGACCTCATCTTCAAGGACTATCAGTCGATGGTCGACTATCCGGGCGCCGCGTTCTGGAAACAAATCGCCGACTACTATCCGGACGCCAAGGTGCTGCACACGGTGCGCGACCCGGACAAATGGTTCGACTCCACCCAGGCCACCATCTTCGCGCCGCAGGGCGGCGCCCGGCAGGACGGCGAGAGCGTCCGTGAGCGCTTCTTCGACAGCTTCATGGGCCCGATGCGCGCCCACCTCGACGACCGGACGTTCATGACCGACCATTTCCGCAAGCACACCGAGGCGGTGAAAGCAGCGATCACGCCCGAGCGGTTGCTGGTCTACGAGGTCGGCGAGGGCTGGGGCCGGCTCTGCAAGTTCCTGGGCGTGCCCGTGCCGGACGCGCCATATCCGTCGGAAAACTCCACCGCCGACTTCCAGGCCCGGGTGAGGTCCCAGGCGGAAGCGGCGGCAAAGGGCGCTGCGGCGGCGCATTAGGACGACTCGACATTCAGCGCAGCCAGAGCATGACGGCGGCGAGGTGGATGAAGGCTAGGTAGTAGGCAGCTTGGCGATCGTATCGGGTGGCGAAGCGTCGGAAGTGTTTGAGCTTGTTGAAGCAGCGCTCGATGAGATTGCGGTCCTTGTAGGCGTGCTCGTCGTGGGGGATTTGGACCTTGCGAGAGCGTTTTGCCCCTTGGCGCCGGCGTCGGCGATGAACTGTCGCAAGTCATTGCTGTCGTAGGCTTTGTCGGCAAGGACAGCGTCGGCCTTGAAGCCGTCGAGCAAGTCCTTGGCGGGAATGCTGTCGTGACGCTGGCCGGCGGTGAGGATGAAGCGCAGCGGCCGGCCGAGAGCATCGCAGACCATGTGGATCTTGGTGGTCAGTCCGCCTCGGAATGCCCCAGAGCCTGATTTTGGGCCCCCTTTTCCGCTGGCCGCCTGCTGGTGGACGCGGACCAAGGTGCTGTCGAGCATCAGATACTTGTTGTCGCGATCCTTGATCAGTTCGGTGAACACCCGCTCCCAGACGCCGGCCTTCGCCCAGCGGGTGAAGCGGGTATGGACGCTCTTCCATTTGCCGTAGCGCTCAGGCAGGTGCTGCCAGTGAGCACCCGACCGCAAAACCCACAAAACCGCGTTCACGAACAGTCGGTTATCCGCACCCGTCCGGCCCGGGTCGCTTGCCTTGCCCGGAAGCAAAGGCGCGATCCGCAACCATTGCGCCTCGCTCAACTCGTACCGCTTCACACCCATCAACCCGCTCCGAATCAACAAATTCGGAACCGATTGATTCAGCACCTCTCGGCGCTGGGAATCCTGAATGTCGATTGGTCCTAGCATTACAGTTGCACTGACGATCGACGTCTGAATCGATGGGTGACCATGATTCGGAGGTCATGGGATGTCGAGCGCATCGATCGAGACGACACTGG
>Ga0302326_10004635_pt1 | contig 31703 bp, 28 predicted proteins | sample Palsa_T0_3_FD_202264 | JGI IMG/M metagenome (GOLD analysis project Ga0302326, IMG submission 202264) | Peat permafrost microbial communities from Stordalen Mire near Abisko, Sweden - Palsa_T0_3 | ecosystem: Environmental > Terrestrial > Soil > Palsa > Peat permafrost | place: Sweden: Abisko...
CTGCAGGGCCTCCCGTTGGTCGGCAGCGAGACTGCGCAAAATCAGGTCAGAAAGGAGTCTTGGCGGCGGGTCGCTTCGCTCCCGCCTCCAGGCTCATCCTTGGATGAGAATATGCTCCGTCCGGCCGGTTCTCCCCGGCACACGACCGGGACGTTCACGCTCAAGTAGCGCACCAGGCGCATTTAATTTAGAATCGTCGAGGGAGGATGCTCATGGCCGCTGGTGCTGCAGCAGCCGGGATCGCCAAAGCCATCCAGGCATCGGGGGCGATCGTACGGGTCAAACCGGAGGAGTTTTCCAAGCTTATGAACTGGGCCAAGGATCCGCTCATCGTGGTCGCGGAGGGCGGAATTTTCGGCAAGAACTATAAGTACCTGATGAGCTACAAAGGCCTGACGTTCTTTACCAAGTCCGGCACTCCTTTGCCGCTGCCGGGCGGCGCGGAATTGGTAAACGCCGGCAGTATCTGGGTTCCCGGCGGGTAACCCGGGGCTCAGCGAACCGTCCCCGTCGCGCGCGTCCGCAAGGGACAGCTACTCTATACGTTCCACCGTCACATCTTCCCGCTCCATCACCTCCGCGCATAACTCCACGCCCAGGCCCGGACCCGGCGGCAGCGGAAACTCGCCATCCACGGGCGCCAGCGTCTGAGTCACAATGCCGCGATACTCATCCAGGTAATGGCGCCGCACGCTCTCCAGGATACAAAGGTTAGTCACATTGGCCGCCAGGTGCAGCGAAGCTACATGCAGCACCGGACCCCCGCAGTTATGCGGCGCCACCGGCAGATAGTAAGTCTCCGCCATGGTGGCGATCTTCTTAGCTTCCGAAATACCTCCGCACCAGCATATGTCCGGCATGATGACACGCGCGGCGCGGTTTTGAATCAGCTCGCGGAAAGCGAAGCGCGTCATCAGCCGCTCGCTCAGACACAGCGGCAGGCGCGTCGATCCCGCCAGCTCACGGTAAGCGGCCAGATTGTCCTGCGGCAGCATCTCTTCGAGCCACATCGGCGCGTAGGGCTCCAGCGCCTGCGCTATCCGAATAGCGCACGGCAGGTTCCAGTAGCCGTGAAACTCCATGGCCACCTCCATCGAATCGCCGAACTCTTCGCGGATGAGCCGCAGCGGCTCGAGGCCGCGCCGCATCTGGTCGGCTGTAATATATTGCCCGCCCGTCTGTTTGGCAACAGGATCGAACGGCCAGATCTTCATCGCGTGGATTCCGGATTTCGCCAACTCCCGCGCCAGGCGCAGCGGCTCGGTCAGAAAATCGATGTGATCATAGCAAGTGTTGTAAGTCCGTATGGAAGCCCGCGACGCCCCGCCGAGCAACTGGTGTAGCGGCAGCCGCGCCGCTTTGCCGGCCAGGTCCCAGAGCGCAATATCCACCGCGCTGATGGCTCGTATTTCGGCGCCCGCCCAGCCGCTGAACGATACCGCCTGGAACATATCCGCCCACAGCCGGTCGATCTGCGATGGATCGCGCCCCAGCAGGATGGGCGCAAGCGTTCGCTGTACCACGGCCTTTTCCGCTTCCGGATGCGGATACGTTTCACCCAAGCCGGTCAGGCCGCTGTCCGTATGTATGCGGACCCACAGCCACTGGATAGGTCCGGCATGCACGGTGATGCCGCGCCGGAGGTGAATGGTTTCGACCGCCGTGATGCGCATACAATAGAAGGTATCAGCTTGCTACCGGTAATTGCGGTTGTGGCGGTGCTCGCTCTGCTGATCCTGTGGGCCGCCGTAGCGCAGCGCCATTGAAATACAGCGCCACTGACATCTCGATGCATCTGAATCTAAACCTGGCGATTCTCAACGTGGCCCTTCTGTGGCTGCTCACCACGCCGCACGAGTTCGCGCACGCCTGGGTGGCCACGCGGCTCGGTGACGACACGCCCCGGCTGCAAGGCCGGCTCACGCTGAATCCCCTGGCGCACGTGGACTGGCTGGGCACCACCATTCTGCCCGCGCTCACGTCGCTGTTCGGGGGCGGCTTCATCGGCTGGGGCAAGCCGGTGTACACCAACCCGGCCAAGCTGCGCTGGGGATTGAACGGCCTCGCGCTGGTGGCCATGGCCGGGCCCGCCAGCAATGTTGTCTTCGCCGTGATCCTCGCGCTAGTCGCGCGCGCCGCCGCGGCCGCCGCTCCGGCTCTCTCCCAGTTTGCGGCGCGCGGCGTGTACCTCAGCCTCTATCTCGCTATCTTCAACATGCTGCCAGTGCCGCCGCTGGATGGTTCGAAGCTGCTGCTGGCCGCCCGCATCCCACCGAAGATTTATAACGAGATTGCCCGCGCCGGATTCCTGCTGCTGATCGTCGCGGTCTCCATCTCGGACCTGGGGCTATGGATGTCCAACTGGAGCTACCAGGCAGCCGAGCATATTTTCGCATTGATCCGGTGACTCGATGAATTCCGATCCCAGCATCTTTTCGCTTTCCGGCAAGTCCGCCCTGGTCGCCGGCGCCAGCCGCGGTATCGGCCTGGCGATCGCGCGGCACATGGCCGAGGCGGGCGCGCGCACCATCCTGGCGGCGCGCTCCATCGACAAACTTGAGGAACACGCGCGGGCGCTCGAGGCGAAGGGTTGCCAGGCAAGCGCGCTGCGCATGGATATGGCCGACCCGGCGTCCATACGTTCGGCCATCGAGGGCCTCGAGACGCCGGACATTCTGGTCAACGTGGCCGGCACCAATATTCGCAAGGGCTTCGCACAGTACACCAAGGCGGAATACGACCACATTCTGCAAACTAATCTGCACGGTATCGTCGATCTGACTCAGCAGATTGGCGCCCGCATGGTGGCGCGCGGCGCGGGCGGCAAGGTCATCATGATCGGCAGCCTGATGTCGCTGCTGGGGCTGCCGTATCTCTCGGTCTACGCCATGAGTAAGGGCGCGCTGGCCCAACTTACCAAGGCGCTGGCAGCGGAATGGGGCCGCTACAATATTCAAGTGAATTGCATCGCGCCGGGCTTCATCGTGACGGACCTCAACCGTAAGATGTGGGAGCCGGCCCGCATGCTGGAATGGCTCAAGGGCGCGCAGGCCAACCCGCGGCTGGGCACTCCCGACGATGTAGCGCCGCTGGCCGTCTTCCTGGCGGGCCGGGGCGCGGATTACATTACCGGGCAAGTCATTCCCGTGGATGGCGGCTACTCTACTACGGCTGTCTGGCCGTTCGAGCCGGAGGGCTGAGCGGTGCGCAGCCTGCGGTCGATTTCGATGATGCTGAGCCTCTTCATGGCCCCGCTCGTCTGCGCGCAGCAGGCCATAGAATTCACCTGCCCCATGGATCGCGACGTGCGCTCAAAGACGCCCGGCAAATGCCCGCGCTGCGGAATGACCCTGGTTGCGGGCATCCCGGAGCCTGTGGAGTATCCGATCGATCTGAAGGTCGATCCGCCGGCGATCCCGAGTGGCCGCAACATAACGCTGGAGTTTCGCGTGGCCGATCCCGAGACCGGCGCGGCGGTGAACCAATTCGAAATCGTACACGAGAAGTTATTTCACCTGTTCATTGTCAGTCAGGACTTGCAGTACTTCGCGCATGTGCATCCGCTGCTCGGCGACGATGGTGTATTCAAGCTGGAGACCTCGCTGCCCAAGCCCGGCACTTACAGGCTACTGGCGGATTTCTATCCCAAGGGCGGCACGCCGCAGCTGGCGCCCCTGACGATCACCACCGCCGGTTACACTGCGCCGCTCGAAGCCGGAGTCCCGGAACTCGCGCCGGACCTTTCTCCCAAGCGCGGCGAGAACCTGGAAGTGGAGCTGAAGCTCGATCCGCCGCGGCCGCTGGCTGGCAAGAAAACCATGTTGTTCGTTCATCTGTCGCCGGCGGAGGGCCTGGAGCCGTACATTGGCGCGTGGGCGCACCTCCTGGCAGTCAGCAGCGATCTTGTGGACACCATCCACGAGCATCCTTTCATCGCCAACGGTGGTCCGGACATGCAGTTCAATATCTTCTTCCCGCGCGCGGCGCCCTACCGCGTGTGGATACAGTTCCAACGTAAAGGAATCGTCAATACAGTGGCATTTACGATTCCAGTGTCAGAACTCCAGTAGTTAGCATAACTGGACATTAGTACTCGATCGGCGCAGAATTCACTCTTGCACTTACTCTCTTCACTGCTTACAGTTAGCACAAGCGTCTCAGGGATTCAGCACGTTGTACAGTTTTCCGAGCACCGCCAGCAACGGAAGCAATCCAGAGACAGGGTACGGTGTTCGAGTTAGTGCCGCCGGCCGCGGCAAGCGAAGCCTGGACCGAGACCGTGATTCACAGAGTTTGCGCTAACGCCCTACGATGCTTTGAAAATGACGATCGTCGCTTGCGCCGGCCGGCCCGAATAAGCTGCGATGCGCGTTCCCTTCGGCAGCCGTATAGGATGCAGGAAGTAATAGGTGCGTTGCCACTCGGGGCGCCAGGCTCGCAGCCAGATGAGGTGCTCGACCGCCCCGTCGGGCTGGTAGGCAGTCACTTCGAGCGACTCACCAGCGGACAGCCGGTCCGGACGGATGCCGGCCAACTCGGCTGAGCCGGCCAGGGTGAGCGCCGTCCCGGTTGTGACCGTGACTTCACTAGCCGCGGGTAGCGGCTTAGGCTCCGCGCTGAAATGCGGCGCAGGCGGCAAGTAGATATCTTCTCCCTGCGGCGCGCCGCCCTCCACCCAGTTCACGATCATGTCGATTTCGATCTGCGACAGGCTCGGATCGTCGCGGAACGCGCCCACGCCCTTCACCGCTCCCCATGGCGGCATGCGCCTCGCAATGACCTCGTCGCGGATGGCCTTCGCCCAGGGCCGCGCTTCGTCGTAAGTCATCAGTGACATCGCACCGCCTCCCTGGCGATGGCAGCTCGCGCAACGCTTATAAACGATGCGCGAAATCTCCTGCGTCCAGAGCAGTTTGGTGGTGATGGGGTCGTGGGGGAAGGCGCCGGCAACCGCGAGCAACGCCAGCGCCGCGCCACGCACAACACTATGTTGACTCACCGCGCACCAGATCCGCATATGTCTCCCGCGCCCGAATCGTCCGGAAGGCGCTGCCTTCCACCAGGATCTCCGGCGGACGCGGCCGCGAGTTGTAATTCGACGAAAGCACGAATCCATACGCGCCGGCTGTACACACAGCCAGGTAGTCGCCCGGCCCAACGTTGGGCAGCTTGCGGTCGCGCGCCAGGAAATCTCCGGTCTCGCAGATCGGCCCCACCACGTCGGCGACAATCTCCTGCGACGCCGTCTTGCGCAGCGGCTGAATCTCGTGGTGCGACTGGTAGAGCGCGGGCCGGATCAGATCGTTCATGGCGGCATCCACCACCACGAATTCCTTTTCCCCATTCATTTTGCGATAGAGCACGCGTGTCAGCAGCACGCCCGCGCGGCCCACGATCGAGCGACCCGGCTCGACTGTCACTTCGAGTCCGCTGCCGCACAATTTCGCGCGAATCTGATCGATGAAACAGCGGATGCCGGGCGCCTGCTCGTGCGCCTGGTAAGCCACGCCCAGCCCGCCGCCCAGGTCGATATACCGTATGCCGAAGCCTCCGGCGCGCAGCCGTTTCGCCAGCGCCAGCACGCGGTCCACCGCCTCCAGAATCGGGCCGGTGTCCATAAGTTGCGAGCCGATGTGGCAGCTCACGCCTTCGGCAACCATATTGCGCAGCGACCGCGCGCGCTCGTAGAGAGCTTCCGCCTCCCCGATGGCGATGCCGAATTTATGCCGGCGCAGGCCGGTCGAAATGTAGGGGTGCGTGGCGGCATCCACGTCAGGATTGACGCGTATGGCGAAGCTCGCCCGCTTGCCGCGCCGCGCCGCCAGCGCATCGATGAGCGCCAGCTCCGGCTCGGACTCGCAATTGAATGTCAGGATGCCTTGCGCCAGCGCGTATTCCACCTCTTCCGCGGTCTTACCCACGCCGGAGAATACGACTTTCGAAGCGTCCCCGCCGGCCTGCAACACGCGGTACAGTTCACCGCCGGAAACGATATCGAATCCGGCGCCGGCCTTCGCCAGCAGCGCCAGAATGCCCAGCGTGGAATTGGCCTTCACGGCGTAACAGACCGCGTGCGGCAGGTCGCCCAAGGCCTCGTCGTAGCCTCTGTAATTCTCCAGAATCGCCGCGCTCGAATAGACATACGCCGGCGTGCCCACCTGGCGCGCAATGTCGGCCAGCGGCGTGTCTTCGCAATACAGATCCGGCCCGGAGTAGTGAAACATGCGCGCTTACTTTACCTTCAGCACCAGCACGGTCTGGTCGTCGAACGGCGCGGTGTTGAAGCGGTCGAGGTCCGCCAGAATCTCCGCCACCATGGCTTTGGCCGGCTGGTCGCATGTGCGGCGGACCACCTCCGACAAACGGTGCTTGCCATAATCCTGCCCATCCGGACTCAAGTGATCGGTCACGCCGTCGGAATAGAGCACCAGCGTGTCGCCCCGGTGCGCCTGGAAAACCACTTCCTCGTATTCGCGGGTATCCAGCAGGCCCAGCGGCACACCTTCCACGCGCGGCTTCAGGATCTCGCGGTTACGGCACACCAGCGGCGGATTGCTGCCGGCGTTGGCCATCACGAACTGGCGTATGTGGGGGGTCCACACCATCACCAGGAGGGTCACGTAGCGCGCTTCGACTTTGCGCTCGACCAGCGCCTCGTTGAGCGCCCGCATCAGCTCCCGCGGATCGGTCCGGCGCGGCGCCAGCAATCGCAGCAGACCGCTCACCAGCGCCCCGTAAAGCGCCGCGGCCGCGCCTTTGCCGCTGACGTCGCCGAAGGCCAGCACCGCGCGATGGTCCTGGGATTCGAAGAAGTCGTAGATGTCTCCGCTGATCCCGCGCGCCGGGCGCAGTCCGGCGGCCACCTCCAGACCTTCAAAGCCGGGATCGCCGGTGGGCAGCAGCACGGCCTGCAGCTCGCGCGCGGCCTGCAGGTCTTCCTCCATGCGCCGCTCCCGTATGGCGAGTTGCTCGTAGAGCCGGGCGTTTTCGACAGAGCTGGCGATCTGCGGCGCCAGCAGCATCAGCATGCGCACGTGATCCTGGGTGAAGAACGCGACTTGCTCGCTTTCCAGATCCATCACGCCGGAAACGCGGTCGTGCGCGATCAGCGGGATGGCCACCTCCGAGCGAATGTCGGGATGCGAGGCGATGTAGCGCGGGTCCTTGCTGGTATCCTGCACTCGCACGGGCGCACGCTGTTCCACTGCCGCGCCGGTGATGCCCTTGCCCAGAGGAATATTATCGAGATCCACGCGCTGGTCGTAGCGGATGCTGAAGCGGTGCCGCAGCGATTTGCGCACCTCGTCCACCAGCAGGATGTTGAACGCGTCGTAATTGATCAGACCGCGCACAGTGGTGGCGATTTTGCCCAGCATCTCGTTCAGATCGAGGATGGACGAGAATTCCTGCGAAATAGATGCAAGCGCTTTCAAGGTGCGGTTCTGACGCTCGACGCGCCAGTAGAGCCGCGCGTTATCGATCGAGATGGCCACGCGCGCCGCGATCAGCCGCAGCAGCGCGCGATCCTGCTCGGTATACGCATTGAGCCGCGTGGATTGCACGTCGATCACGCCCACCAGCCTGCGCCGCGCGATCATGGGCACGGCCAGCTCCGAGCGCACCGCTTCCACCGAGTTCAAATAGCGCGGATCGCTGCGCACGTCGCCCGCCATTACCGGCTCGCGAGTCAGCGCCGCCGTTCCGGTGATGCCCTGTCCGAGCTCGATCGACCAGGTACGCACCACTTCATCGCGATGGCCCAGCGCGTAGCGTATGCGCAGGTCGCGGCGCTTCTCGTTGTACAGAAGAATGGCCAGCAGCTCACAGGGGATCACTCGCTTGACGATATCCGAGACGTTGGCCAGCAGTTCGTCCAGGTCCAGCGTCTCGGAAGTGACTGCAGCCACTTCCAGCAGGAAGTCCAACAGTTCGGATCGTTCGCGGAAACGAACGGCTTTGCGTGTGGCGAGCATGATCGGTTGGGACGGCTCCTACCGGCCGGCGGCCTCCACGATTTTTACACTGGCGCTGGCCCCGATACGGTTGGCGCCGGCGGCCGCCATGGCGCGAAAATCTTCGATCGTGCGAATGCCGCCCGCGGCCTTAACGCCCATGCGCGGGCCCACCGCGGCGCGCATCAGGGCGACATCGTGCGCCGTCGCGCCGGCCGGGCCGAAGCCCGTGGAGGTCTTCACGAAATCCGCTCCGGCCGCCTGCGCCAGGCCGCAAGCCGCGGTCTTCTGTTCATCGTCCAGCAGCGCCGTCTCGAGGATCACCTTCACGATGGCGCCCGCATCGTGGCACGCCTGCACCACCGTCTGTATATCCAGCTTCACCGCGTCCAAATCTCCCGAGCGCATGGCACCCACATTCATGACCATATCGATCTCACGGGCGCCGGCCCGCAACGCCACTGCGGCTTCGGTTACTTTGGCCGGGGTGCTGGTGGCGCCCAAGGGAAATCCCGCCACGGTGCAGACCCGCACCGCCGAACCCTCCAAGTCGCGCGATGCCAGCGGCACCCAGTACGGATTGATGCACACCGTGGCGAAGCCATATTGACGCGCCTCGCCGCACAGTTTGACGATGTCCGCGCGGGTCGCTTCGGGCCGCAGCAGGGTGTGGTCGATCATCGCGGCTATCTTTGCAGTCGCCGCATCAACCGGTACTTGGCGGACTGCCGCGGGCGCCGGCCATATACGGACGTTATCATGCCGGGCGTACCGGCGCTCGATACCGGCGATTTTCTCTACCCGCCCCGAGTGCCGGCCGCCGGCGAAACCGGTAGCCAGCCAGGTACGCAAAACGTCTTCGGCCTGGGTCGCCGTCAGCAGCCGCGCGCCAAGCGTAAGCACATTGGAATCATTATGTTCCCGGCTATTTCTGGCGGAAGCCTGATCATAACACAAGGCCGCCCGGATGCCCGGAACCTTGTTTGCGGCGATGGAGGAGCCGATACCCGCGCCATCAATGACGATGCCGCGCCCGGCGGCGCCAGCCGTTACCAACTCGGCGACCTTTACCGCGATATCCGGATAATCGGCCGGTTTTTCGTCGTACACGCCGACGTCGCGAGCCTTCAACCCGAGGCTCGCCAGCACCGATTTCAGAGTCTCTTTGAGACGCAAGCCGCCGTGGTCCGCGCCCAGCGCCACGGTCTTCTCCGGCGGCGCGGCGTCGATCAGGTCCGCGGGTAATTCGACGATGCGAATCGCGCGCGCCTCGACCAGGTCGCGCGCCGACGGCGTAAATATCGCGCCTGGCGGCACGCGCATTTCGCCGGACCGCGGCACATCTTCGGAAGTCACCCAATGCATAGAATCCGAAACCGTCGTAGAATTCGTAAAGACTATTGTAATGAAACCTCGCGCGTGGCCGCTGTTTTTTGCGCTTACGTCGTTGCTCACATGCCGGGCGTGGAGCCACCCCATGGGCAATTTCAGCGTCAGCCACTATTCCCGGATCGAAGTGGGCGGCGCAGGGACCGATATCCGATACGTGCTGGACCTGGCTGAAATCCCCAGCTTCGAATTATTGCAGCAGTGGGGCCTCAGCGCCGAGAGCCCGCGCGATCAACTTGACCTCAAGGCCGAAGCGCAGGCGCGGGAATGGGTGCGCAACCTGTCGATCGAATGCGGCGGCCGCGCGGTTGCTCCACATTTTGAAGGCGTCACGCTAGCCATCGCCAAGGGCGCGGGTGGCGCTCCGGTGATGCGCTTTACATCCACGCTAGGACTGGCCGTGGCCGCCGGATCGTTGTCTTATGAAGACCGCAATTACCCCGCGCGCGCCGGATGGAAGGAGATCGTCATTGCGGCCGGTCCGGGAGCCTCGATCGAGCGCGCCAGCCAAAGCGACCTGGACCGCAGCCAGGCGCTCACCGCCTATCCCGCCGATCCGACGGTTGCGCCGCCGCAGGATTTGCGGGCCTCAGTGGATTGGGCTGCCGCTCCGATCGCCGCGAATCCGATGGTTCTAAATCAGAGTGCCGCGAAGAAGAAGCGGCCCGCCATCGTGACTCCCGCGCCTGCATCTATGCTTGCCAGGGCAGGCACCACTTCTCCAGTGCCGCCGCAGGCTGCCGCCGCGGGGACCGTGGTGCGCGGCGATTTCCTTTCGCAATTGCTGCATCGCGGCAAGATCGGCGTCGGGCTCATCCTGCTGGGAATGCTGGTGGCGTTCAGCCTGGGCGGTCTGCACGCGCTTTCACCCGGCCACGGCAAGACCATCGTGGCGGCATATCTGGTGGGCTCGCGCGGCACTTTCCGGCACGCCATTTTTCTCGGCGGCATGGTGACTTTCACGCATACCATCAGCGTGTTTTTCCTGGGGCTGACCACGTTATTCCTCTCTCAATACGTGCTGCCGGAAAAGATTATTCCGGTGCTGGGCGCCATCTCCGGCCTGACTATTGTTTGGATCGGGGGCATGATGCTGTATAAGCGCGCGATGCGGCTGCGCGGTCATCATGATCACCACCATCATGACCACGACCATCACCACCCGCATGATCATGACCACGACCACCACCATCATGATCATGATCACGAGCACGGTCCGCACGGCCACAGCCACGTTCCGGAAGGCGACGTGACGATGGGCAGTTTGATCGCATTAGGCGCCAGCGGCGGTTTGGTTCCGTGCCCCTCCGCGCTGGTATTGCTGCTCAGCGCGATCGCCCTCGGCCGCATAGGTTTGGGCCTGCTGTTATTGGTGGCATTCAGCACAGGCCTCGCGATCGTGCTGATGGGAATAGGGGTGCTGGTGCTCTACGCCAGGGACCTGCTGCCGGATAGTCAGAAGACCGCCGCGCACCCCGCATTCCGGATTATTCCGGTGCTCTCAGCGGCCTTGATTGTCTGCATAGGATTGCTCATGACCGGTGTCTCACTTGGCTGGATTCAGCCCAACCGCCTGGTCGGCTGACGGCCTTTTTATAACGTTTTCCTTATGCGGCGGCAGCCATGCCGCGACAGACGAGACTCTTCCCAGTCTCACGATAGCAGGCGAAGGTGATGGGTTGTGCGGTGCGAGTGAGGCGGAAGGCTGTAAGTCCTTTAAAGTTCGGGGGAAAGGGATGAAGGGAATTTTTGTTGCGGTGGTGACCGGCGCGAAGGTGGTGGCCCAGGCGCGACTGAATCTGCTGTGAGATTCGACCGAGGGCAAGCGATGTTCTCTTCCTAGCCGGGCGCCCAGGCGGGTCGCAGTCTGTGCTGGCGCTGTTCCCCTCCCGTATTCAACATCGCCAGCCAAGTTCCCAGCGCTCCCAGGTTGACAGCCTGGATGGCATATCCGGCTATTCGTATCACCCCGACGCCTTGCGTGCTTAACAATAAGAAGATGATCGTATTGCTGAGAAAATAAACGAAGAAAACCACACTGAGGGTGAGGCTGTTGCGGTTCAGCGTGATGGGGTACCGCGTAAGCACAACCAAAATCGTCAACAAAAACACGGCAATGCCTACTGTTACGCGGCCGAGCGCGCGGTCTACTTCAGCCCCATCAGATGGCCCTGTGGCGCCCCCACTGTATATGGGCCTTGGTAGTCTTGGAGGACCGACGAATACAGCTCCAGAACTACCCAGGCGCAGAAAAACCATTCGATCGGTTCGGTTGGAGCCAGACCTTCTCGTAGGCGCCACTTGCCGGGCTGAGAACTGCGATGGCACCATTCTGCAGGGCGCCGAAGATCAAAAAAAAGAAAAATGCCCGGTATCGGCGATATAAACCTGAAAAGTACAGGCGGGCACTCAACAACGCGGTACCCGCCACAATCAAGACATTGATGACGCCGGCTATGGGCACTTTCAACCTTAGAGTCGCCCTAAATGATATCACCAACGCAGCCGAGGTTCCCGAAATCGAGCAGCTGGATTAGCGGCCGGTCATCTGCTCCAGCTTTTCGGGGTACCGGGCGCCTTGCACCGTGATCTTTGCGGCGGCGGACTCGATGTCACCGAGATCGTCGGGCGTGAGTTCGACCGAGACTGCCCCGATGTTCTCGTCCAGGCGATGCAGCTTGGTGGTGCCTGGGATCGGTACCATCCACGGCTTCCGGGCCAGCAGCCAGGCGAGTGCGACCTGAGCAGGTGTCGCCTTTTTCCGTTCCCCGATACTGGCGAGCAGATTAATGAGGGCCTGATTCGCCTTGAGAGCCTCCGGCGTGAAGCGAGGCAGGGTGCTGCGGAAGTCGGAGCTGTCGAACTTCGCATTTTCGTCGATCTTGCCCGTGAGGAAGCCCTTACCCAGGGGGCTGTACGGGACCAAGCCGATGCCGAGTTCCTCAAGGGCCGGTATCACTTCCTTCTCCGGAGTCCTCGTCCACAGCGAGTATTCGCTCTGCAGCGCAGTGACCGGCTGGACTGCGTGTGCGCGACGGATGGTTTGCACTCCCGCTTCGGAAAGCCCGAAGTGTTTGACCTTGCCTTCCTGAATCAGGTCCTTCACTGCTCCAGCTACGTCTTCGATGGGCACGTTCGGGTCAACCCGGTGCTGATACAGCAAGTCGATGACATCCACCTTGAGCCGCTTGAGCGAGCCCTCGGCGGCCTGTTTGATGTGCTCTGGCCGGCTGTTCAGGCCCGGCAGACCCTTCATCCCGCGGGGATCGAAATCAGGACTCAGGTCAAACCCGAATTTGGTGGCGATCACCACTTGCTTGCGGAAGGGAGCCAGGGCTTCGCCCACCAGCTCTTCGTTCAAGAAGGGGCCGTAGACCTCGGCCGTGTCGAAGAATGTGATGCCGCGTTCCACGGCTGCCCGGATAAGCGTGGTCATCTCCTGCTTGTCTTTGGGTGGACCATAAGAAAAGCTCATGCCCATGCAGCCGAGCCCGAGAGCCGATACTTCCAGGCCGCTATTTCCAAGTTTGCGCTTCTGCATTGTTTCTCCTCAGGAACCGTCTCTATCATCTCCAGGTTAGAATCGAGCGCCCTGGAAGCGGTATCCTGATCCTTCCGATTTATTGCCTATTTCTCTTGCACTCTTCATCGACGCGCAGAACTAGCAGGTATCCTGGGGTAGAGGAGAGTGAGACCGTTACCATGAAAAACCAGCGGGGAGACGCCACTTCGCCGCCGGATCGAGCACGTGAATTGCGCGCTGAGCTGGCTCGCGGGATTGCCCTGTTCATGGGCTCCGCGGAGAACCGCGCAACGGATATTCCAGGGCTGACGCTCCACCGGCGGACCGCTCCTACCGCTCCATGCTCGATGACCTACGCGCCGGGCGTGATCGTGATCGCCCAGGGGCGAAAGCGAGTAGAACTCGGCCGAAACATCTTCATCTACGATGCGTCGCGCTTCCTGCTGACGTCGGTCGACTTGCCGGTCGTCAGCCGGGTGATCGAGGCAAGTGAACAGGCGCCTTGCCTGGCGTTGTCGCTCAAACTCGAAATGCCCGTAGTCCGGGAGCTTCTCAGCCGGGAGGAGATTCGGTTGGCTGAAGCGCCGTCTGACAGTCCCGGCATGGCGACCGGTGAGACCACGGTGGAATTCCTCGGTGCGTGCTGCCGGCTCGTGGATCTGCTGCGCACGCCGCGGGACATTCCCTTCCTCAGTGGCCTGATTCAGCGCGAAATCATCTACCGGATCCTTCGCAGCGCGGAGGGCGCACGCCTTCGGTCCATCGCAACGCTTGGAGAGCAGAGCCACCGGACAGCCAGAGCGATCGCCTGGATCACGGCGAATTATGCGAAGCCGCTCCGGGTGGAAGATCTCGCGGAAATCGCAGGCATGGGCGTGTCCACGCTGCATCATCACTTCCGGGTGCTCACCGCCATGAGTCCTCTTCAGTATCAGAAACAGCTTCGGTTGCAGGCAGCGCGGGGACGCATGCTCATGGATGGTCTGGACGCCGCAAGTGCGGCCTTTGAGGCCGGATACGAAAGCGCCAGCCAATTCAACCGCGAATACAGCCGTTTCTTTGGCCAGCCACCGATGCGGGATATTCGGACTCTTCGCTCGCCAGGCGCTCCGCGGATGGAGTCGGTCAGTAATCGGTAAAAACGCTATCTGATCGTCTGCCGGGTGAGTAGCCGCCGACTCGCGGACTTTCCGATCGCTCAGGTCGCAACCCTGCGCTGCCCTTTTTCTATCCGCCAACCTACTTTGCCGACACCAGGGTGACGACCCCGTGGATGGCCTGTGGACCGAAATGTCCAGTTGCAGGTCCGGTGTACACCAGAGTCATGTTCGAAAAGTTGACCTCCGACCCTCCGGTGAGGCAGACCTGGAGTGTGGATGCGCCCTTAGACTCGAAGGGCGCTGGGCTTCCATTCGCCGCAGTGGTAGCCGTACTGGTGACCACGACACCAGAGCCAGTGGTGGGAGGGCTGTTGGCGGGACAGACGCTCGTGTCGTAGCTGACTGTGGCGTTCGTCATGCTGATGTGGTGAGTGTGGGGGCTCCGAGTCGCGGGGTTTGTGGGATCCACTTTAGTGGTGTCGGAAATTCCGTAGTCGGACGTTACCATCGTCAGGTCCGCCGAAAAATTGGCGGTACCGGATCTTTCCACGTCCAGGGACCATGTGCCACGAATTTCCCACGGACCGCCGGATACAGTTGAGGGCGAGTAGTCGTTGATCACGCCCTTAAAATGCACGATCCTCAGATCTTGAGCCGGCGCCAGGCCGACCGCCAGAGCGAGACCGATGCCGAAAAAAGTCCATCTATATCGAATTTTCATAATCTCCTCCTTTTGGATCTCTTCTTGCGACCCAATCAGGCTCCACGATGCTCCTGGCGGGAAAAAAGAGCAAGTCCGGACCTGTTGAAAGTGTGTTTCATACATTTGCACATCTCTGAAAACAAGATGTATACTCGAAGCCGTGCTCGTCGCGCCTACAGACCTCGACGGCGTGCGCCGGCAGTTGGAACGGGTCCTGGCGAGCGCTGGGTTCCTTCGGAATGAGCGGATGAGCCGATTCCTCAGGTTCCTGGCCGAACGGCATCTGGAAGGCAGCGACAACCAGCTCAAAGAGTCCGTAATTGCCGTCGAGGTTTTTGGGCGCAAACCGGACCATGATCCTTCGCAGGACTCCATAGTGCGGACTGAAGCCGGTCGGCTTCGCGCCCGGCTGGCGGAATATTACGTGGGCGAAGGAAAAGACGACGGAATCGTCATCGAGCTGCCGAAGGGTGGATACAGGCCGGTCTTTCGCTTACGCGACCCGGCGTCCCAACCGACGCTACCCGTAAAGACGCTACCTGTAAAGAAGATACGCCAACGCGTCTGGCTGGTCACGGCGGCGGTAGGCATCGCGTTGGCGATCACCGCAATCGTCTGGGTTCAAAAGACGGAACGCTTCTGGCGCAGCCCCATTGCGGAAGCCCGATTTCAGACCGTGACCGATTTCGATGGAACGGAGCAGGAGGCGGCTGTGTCACGGGACGGCAAGTTCGTGGCATTCTTGTCGGCCCGAGAGGGACATACCGATGTCTGGGTCACACAACCCGGCTCCGGACAGTTCCGTAACCTTACTCGCGGAAGCGCTCCGGAACTCCTCAATCCCTCGGTCCGGGATCTAGGATTCTCGCCCGATAGCTCCCTGGTCACGTTTTGGAATCGCAAGCCAGCCGGCCCAAGCTGGCAGATCGAGATATGGGCGATACCAACGCTGGGCGGACAGGCGAGGCCCTATCTGGAGGGCGCGGCGGAGTTCGATTGGTCGCTCGACGGTTCGCGGCTCACATACCACACGGCTGCCGCAGGAGACCCGCTTTTCGTTTCGGACGGCACGCCGCATCCTCAGGGACGACCTATCTTTACTGCGCCCGCGGGCATGCATTCTCATTTCCCGTTGTGGGCGCCCGACAGTGGGTTCATCTACTTCGTCTACGGCGCGCTTCCAGACAAACTGGACATCTGGCGCATCAAGGCGGCGGGCGGAATGCCTGAACGGATCACGTCACACAATGGGCGCGTGAGCCATCCAGTCTTGCTGAATCGACGTACGTTGATGTACCTCGCCAGCGATCCCGACGGTTCAGGACCGTGGCTGTACAGCATGGACGTCGAGCGCCGCATTCCTCACCGGCTTACCTTTGGTCCGGACCGATACACGTCACTGGCCGCCACAGCCGGTGGCAAGCGCCTGGTGGTCACACGCGCAAGTCCGAAGAGAACCCTCTGGCGATTGCGGATCAGCGATTCACGCGCCGAGTTGTCGCCCCCGGATCGCATCGCTCTGACGCCCGCTATTGCGTTCTCTCCACGACTGGGGCCCGATTATCTTATATTTGTCTCTTCGGCCGGCGGTAGCGAAAGCATTTGGAAGCGGGCGAACGGAACGGACACGGAACTGTGGAGCGGCCGTGGAGCGCAGATCATTGGCGGCCCCGCCATCTCCCCCGATGGCGGACGTATCGCATTTTCGGTCCGTCAAGGCTCGGAGACCCTCTTGTATGTGATGCAGGCGGACGGGACCCACGTGCGGGTGGTTGCCGATTCGCTCGACCTGCAAGGCTCTCCAGCATGGACGCCGGATGGCCGATCGATCACCACGGCCGCGAACGATCACGGTGCGCCGCACCTTTTCCAAGTACCGATCGATGGCGGTCCCGCAGCTATCTTTCTTCGCGACTACTCGGTAGATCCGGCATGGCAGCCCTCCGGTCGCTTCGTGGTCTACTCGGGACCCGACATTGGCACGACGTTTTCAGCGAAAGCCGTGACGCCCGAGGGTGTCACGCATCCGCTTCCGAGTCTGACTAACTTGACGCGGGGCGCTCGACACCTTAAATTCCTCTCGGGAGGACGTGGACTGGCTTTCCTGCGGGGAAGCATTGAACACAAAGATCTCTGGCTAACGGACCCGGACACCGGCGTCGAGCGGCAGTTGACCAGCCTCCCTGACGATTTTAATATTCGGGACTTCGACATCTCCCCAAACGGCCGTGAAGTCGTCTTAGAACGGGTACAGGAGCGTTCTGACATTGTGCTCCTCGACCTTGCCGGGCAATGAGGGGCGCCGGACCATCCCGCTAAAAAGCCTCCACTACGGCCGGGGTGGGGCGGCCAACACTCGTACACCGCCGGCTCCTGCCACACGCACTTCGGCAGTCAATCCGATGAAAAGGCCGTGCTCCACGAGGCCGACTACGTGATCGAGGCGCCTGGCTAACGACTCCGCGGAGACGATCGGCTCGAACGCACAGTCGAGGATGTAATGGCCGCCGTCGCTGATGAACGGTTTGCCATCGGCATCTCGACGCAGCAACGGCCTGGCCCCCAGATCCGAGAGCCGGCGCGCGGTCGCCAGCCAGCCGAAGGTCACCACCTCCACCGGCACAGGCTGGCCAACGGCAAGGCGGCTCACCAGCTTGCTGTCATGGATCACGATCACCAGCCGCTTACTCGCGCTGGCCACGATCTTTTCCCGCAACAGGGCTCCGCCGAGCCCCTTGATCAAATTCAGGCTGCCCTCCTCAACCTCGTCGGCGCCGTCAATGGTCATGTCGATTTGAGATTCATCGGCCAGGCTGGTCAACGGAATTCCGAGGGCTCGCGCTTGCGCGGCGGTGCTCTCCGACGTCGGGATACCCACTATGCGCAAGCCCTCGCGCACACGCCTGCCGAGAGCGCTTACAGCCAGCGCGGCAGTGGAGCCCGATCCAAGGCCTATGATCATTCCATCGGTCACCTGTGCCGCCGCCGATTCCGCCGCGGCCGCTTTCAGTTGATTCTCATCTTGCCTCATAACGTATCGTATCCTGAAGATTCATGTTGAATTCAATTCCCGATAAACAACTGGAAAAGCTGTGCATCAATACAATCCGCATGCTGTCGGCCGACGCCGTGCAGCATGCCAACTCCGGCCACCCCGGCATGCCCATGGGCGCCGCCGCCATGGCCTACACTCTGTGGACCAGATTTCTCAAGTACAATCCGGCCAATCCTCAGTGGTTCGACCGGGACCGTTTTGTGCTGTCCGCGGGTCACGGTTCGATGCTGTTGTACAGTCTCTTGCATCTGACCGGCTACGACCTTCCGATGGAACAGATCCAGCACTTCCGAAAGTGGGGCAGCCAGACGCCCGGCCACCCGGAGCGCGGTCGCACACCGGGCGTGGAAGTTTCGACCGGGCCACTCGGCCAGGGTTTCGGCAATGGCGTCGGGATGGCGATAGCGGAGTCGTGGCTGCGGGCGCGCTATAACCGGCCAGGGCATGACATCGTCGATCATTATACATACGCCATCTGCGGCGACGGCGACCTTATGGAGGGGATCACTCAGGAAGCCGCGTCGCTGGCAGGGCATTTGCAGTTGGGCAAACTGATCTATCTCTACGATCAGAATCACATTTCGCTCGCCGGGGCCACCGGCCTGGACTTCACCGAAGATGTTGCGGCGCGATTTGAAGCGTATGGCTGGCACACGCGCGCAGTGAAGCAGGGCAACGACACCGAAGACATCGCCAGTGCGATTCAGGAAGCTCAGGGGGAAACCCGGCGCCCTTCGTTGATTCTGGTCCACACTCACATTGGCTACGGAAGCCCGAATAAGCAGGACAACTTCTCGGCGCATGGCAATCCTCTCGGCGAGGAGGAGCTGAAGGCGACCAAGAAAGCGTTAGGATGGCCCACCACGGATCTGTTCTATTTGCCGCCGGACGCCGTTGAATACTTCCGACGGGCGCTGGGTACCGGCGCGGCGGCCGAAGCAGAGTGGAAGGCCAGGTTCGCTGCGTATCAGAAAGCGTTTCCCACGGAGGCGGCGGAGCTCGACCGGATCATCAGCGGGAAACTCCCCGAAGGCTGGCAGGCCGATCTGCCGAAATGGACACCCGCCGATAAACCGATCGCCACCCGGGCGGCGGGCGGGGCGGCTCTGAATGCGCTTGCAAAGCATCTGCCGAACATCGTGGGAGGATCCGCGGACCTGAACCCGTCTACCGACACCGCTATGAAAGGCTTTGGGGATTTTCAGCCCGCCGAATCGGAGGGGCCGGGAACGCTCGGCGCTGTTGGTGGCGAGTGGGGTTACGCAGGGCGCAACGTCGCCTTCGGAGTTCGGGAACATGCCATGGGGGCCGCGGTGAACGGGATGGCGGCTCACGGCGGCGTGCTGCCTTTCAGCGCCACGTTTTTTGTCTTCTCCGACTATATGAAACCGGCCATCCGGCTGGGGGCATTGAGCCGGTTGAAAACAGTCTATGTGTTCACGCACGATAGTGTCGGCGTTGGAGAGGATGGCCCGACGCACGAACCGGTCGAGCAGCTCGCCGGCGTGCGCGCGATACCTGAGTTGACGGTCATACGGCCCGCCGATCCGAACGAAACCGTGGAGGCGTGGACTTTTGCGGTCGAGCACGACGGTCCGACGCTACTGGTCCTGACGCGGCAGGCGGTGGCCCACCTCGACCGTAGTAATGCCAGATCGCCCGGCGTTGCGAAAGGAGCTTACATCCTTTCGGAAGCCGACGGCGGTGCGCCGGATGTCATTCTGATTGGAACCGGCTCCGAGGTTCAGTTGTGTGCGAAGGCGCAGGAGAAGTTAAAAAGCTATGGAGTCAAAGCTCGCGTGGTCAGCATGCCGAGCTGGAGCCTTTTCGAGGCGCAAGATCCGTCGTATCGCGAAGGGGTGTTGCCAAAGAGTATCCGGAAACGAGTCACGGTGGAGGCTGCGTCGCCACTCGGTTGGCGCCAGTGGGCCGGCGATGAAGGCGCTATCATCGGCCTCAACCGCTACGGCGCTTCCGCGCCTGGCGACGAGATTTTCAAACATTTGGGCTTCACCGTCGAACACGTAACCGCCGAGGCTCTGCGCCTGCTGGGCAGGACCGCGGAGGCGGATAAAGAGGACCCACAGAAGACCGCTCCCTGACGGTCACGGCTCGGTAAGACGGTCACAAAATGTTCCGTAAGGTCCTGATTGCCAACCGCGGCGAGATTGCCGTCCGGGTGATGCGCACGCTGCGCGAGATGGAGATTGCCACAGTGGCCGTCTTCTCCGACGCGGACCGCGCTTCGCTGCACGTGCGCATGGCCGATGAGGCTGCGTGGGTGGGGCCTTCGCCATCGGCGGAGAGCTATCTGCGCATCGATCGCATCCTGGAGGCAGCGCGGAAACATGGGGCCGATGCCATCCATCCCGGGTACGGGTTTCTGAGCGAGAATGCGGATTTCGCGGCTGCCTGCGAGGAGGCCGGCATCGTCTTTATCGGCCCGTCCTCCGAATCGATTCGCCGCATGGGATCGAAAACGGCGGCGCGGCAGATGGCCATGGCGGCGGGTGCGCCGGTGGTCCCGGGCGCGCTGGAGACGTTGCGCGGCGTGGACGAAGCTCGCGCTTTTGGCGCACGGCATGGCTATCCGCTGCTGCTGAAGGCGGTGGCCGGGGGCGGCGGCAAGGGCATGCGGCGGGTGGATTCGGAAGCCGGGTTGGACTCCGCCTTTCGCGATGCCGCCAGCGAGGCCGAGCGCTCTTTTAAGAATGCGGATCTGTATGTCGAGAAGCTGATCGAGCGGCCGCGGCACATCGAAATCCAAATCCTGGGCGACCGGCACGGCCACATGGTGCATTTCGGCGAGCGCGAGTGTTCCATCCAGCGGCGGCACCAAAAGGTGATCGAGGAGTGTCCATCGCCGCTGGTGGCCGAGCGGCCTGGCATGCGCGAGCGCATGGGGGAAGCGGCCATCCGCGTGGCGCAGAACGCGGGCTATTACAACGCGGGCACGGTGGAATTCCTGGTGGACGGCAGCGGCGATTTCTACTTCCTGGAAATGAACACGCGCCTGCAGGTGGAGCATCCCATCACCGAGCTCGCGACCGGGCAGGACCTGGTGCGGCTGCAGATGGAAGTCGCGGCGGGCGAAAAGCTGCGCTTGAGGCAGGAAGAGATCGCGTGGCGCGGGTGGGCCATCGAATGCCGCATCTATGCGGAGGATCCCTACAACAACTTCTTCCCTTCGCCCGGTAGAATCACGCGGTTGACGCGGCCGCAGGGCCCCGGCGTGCGGTTGGATGGCTGCGTCTACGAGGGCTGGACCGTGCCCATCGATTACGATCCGCTGCTGGCCAAGCTGGCGGTGTGGAACGGCACGCGGGAGAGCGCCATTGCGCGCATGGTGCGCGCGCTGCGCGAATACAATGTTGGGGGGATTCGTACCAACATCGGTTTTTTCCGGCAGATTTTGGAGGACGAGGAATTCCGGCAGGGCAGGCTGCATACGGGCTTCGTGGATGAGTTTCTGGCTCGATGTAAACGCTTTCAGCCGCCGCCGGAGCTGGCAGCGATAGCCGAGCTGTTAGCCGCCCATCACGCCAAAGGGAGCGCCGCGCGCACCGAGAGCATCCCGGCGGCAGCAAGCCGCTGGCGCGAAATCGGCCGTGGCGAGATGCTGCGATGAACCCGCCACAAATCGAGCAGGTAGAGCCGGGCGTCTACTCCGTGCTGGTAAACGGCCGCAGTTACGAAGCGCGCGTCGAGCCGGCCGAGGGCGGCGTGGCGGTGTTCATCGACGGCCACCGCTTCGACATCGAAGTGCGCGATCCGCGCCGCTGGTCGCGGCAGACAGGAAGCCGCGAGATCGCGGGCTGCCTGAACGTGGTGGCACCCATGCCCGGCAAGATTGTGCGGCTGCTCGTAACGGCGGGAGACACAGTTGCTGCCGGCCAGGGCATCCTGGTGGTGGAAGCCATGAAGATGCAGAACGAAGTGAAAGCGCCCAAGGCCGGAAGGGTGGTTTCGCTGGCGGCGCGGGAGGGCGCTACGGCGGCCGCGGGGGATGTTCTGGCAATTATTGAGTAGCGCATAATAGAAGGTCATGGCGAGCGAAACGGCGTGCCCGGAGTGCGGCGGCAGCGGCTGGAAGATCGTGGAGCGGGACGAACTGTCCGGCGCCGAAAGGTGCGACTGCGTGTACGGCGCGCGCGCCAAGAGGCTGGAAGAGAGCGCCGCGATCCCGCCGCTCTATCGCAACGCCTCCTTCGATAATTTCGCATTGCCGCGCGACAATCCGATCGGGCACCGCGAGCTGGCCAACGTGCTGCTCACGGTGAAGGCCTTCTCGAGAGAGTTCCCCACCGACAAGCGGCCCGGCCTGCTGCTGATCGGCGAGCCCGGCACCGGCAAAACGCACCTGGCGGTGGCGGCGCTGCGCATCCTAATTTCGCGGGGCTTCGAGGGCCTGTTCTTCGATTATCAGAACCTGCTGGACCGCATTCGCACCGGATACGACCAGGCCTCCGGCGCAGCCGACCGCGAGGCCTACCGGTTCGCGCTGGATGCCGAGGTGCTGATGCTCGACGACCTCGGCGCGCATCGCGTCACCGAGTGGGTGGAAGACACGGTGACCAGCATCATCACTTACCGCTGCAATAATCGGAAGCCGTTGATCGCCACGACGAACCTGCCCGATCCAGACGCCGGCAGCGTGATGTTAGACAAGAGTCCCGGCAGGATCGATTACAAAACTTCTCTGGCGGACCGTATCGGTTCGCGCGCCCGCTCGCGTCTATTTGAGATGTGCAAGGTTGTGCGCATGCCCCTGGTGGAGGACTATCGCTTACGCAGATTCGTTTGATGCGGTTGTTGGCATTGCTGCTGTGCGCGGCGGCGCTGCCGGCGGCCGAGCCCGCCGAGCCACACGAATTCGTGCAAGCGGTGGAGTTCCCGTATTACGCTTATCCGCGGCAGCTCTGGGAGCGCGAGCTGGTTTGGCTGAAGACCATCGGCATCCGAACGGTGGAGTTCTCGATTCCATGGAACTGGCACCAGGTGGACCGCGACGCCTGCGATTTTACGGGGCGCACCAGCCCGCGGCGCGATCTGATGGGCTTTATACGGCTGCTGCGGCGCCTCGAAATGCGCGCCTGGATACGGCCGCTGCCGCCAGTGAAAGGCTGGATCAACGCAGGGTATCCGGCCGGGGTTGCGCCGGAGCGCAGGTCCGCGCGCCCCTGGCTGCGAGAGTTGGAGAGCCAGCTCGCGCCGCAAACCGAAAAGCACGGCGGGCCCATCGCGTTCGTGGAAGGCAACGCGGGCATTCTGGATGCGCCCGCGCCGCCGCTGCCGGTGACTATCGTGTCGGCGAAGGATGCGGCGGCGATGCAGCGCAGCCGGCAGGCGCTGGCGGCCGCGCACGGGTCGCTGCTTTGGGAGGATGTGGAGGATGCCCTGTTCCCCGCGGGATGGGAACGGCCGGGCGGTCCGCTGTATCGGGCAGGCGCAGTATCGCTGAGCGGCGACGAGCGGCCCACTGTGGCGGCTCTGCGGCGCAATGCGGCGCTGCTGCGGCACTGGCAGGCGTTGCTGCCTGGGATGAAGCCGGAGGGCGCCAGCGCCGTGAGACTGGCCACCGGCAGACTACCGGCGGGCGTCACCGCGGTGGAGCTGGTTTCGCGCGCGCCGGGTATCGCCTCGGCCGTGAGCGTGAGCAACGAGAGCCGGCTCGCGTTTCATAACGCGCTGCGCGCGTGGGACCCATTCAATAAGCGCACCGTCGACATCGAGAACGTCGATCTGGCGCCGCGCGAGACGCTGTGGCTGCCGGTGAATGTTTCGCTGGGCAGCGGCGGTCTGTGCCGGGAATGCTCGGCATTTTCCAACGCCGAGCATATCGTTTACGCCACCGCCGAGCTCGAGACCGTCGAGTTCGAGAATGGCGCGCTCGCTATGGAGTTTGCCGCGCCGAGGGCGGCGGAAGTGGTGCTGCAACTGGCGCGCAAACCCACCGGACCGTATCTGGCCGGCGGCCATCCCATGGATCTCGATTTCGACGAGAAAACCATGCGCGCGCGCCTGAAGATCCCGCAGGGTAAGGGGCCGGGCAGTCTGGTGCGAGTGGCTCTGGCCATCGAGGCGCCCGAATCGTCGGCCTTCTTCGAGGAAGCCAAACGCCTGGTGATCGGCCAGGAAAATGTGGTTTCGACATCCTATTCGTCTGAACAACTGGCGGATCGCTCGCGTCTGCGGATGCCGGAAAGATTTACGGCAAAAGCCACCCGGAAATCGCCGCTGGAGATCGATTACGCATTGGACGTGCCGGCGGACGAACTGCACGGCGACTGGGCCAATCTGGCCATTGAGGCGGACGGAGTGCTGATGGGGCGCGCGCGTCTGCAGCTGTTCCGGCCGGCCTCGGTGCGGCTGACCGACGCCATTAGTCTGCATTTCGGAACGGCCGCCGAATTGGCAATCGAGCCCGCCATCATCCCGATTGATGCCACGGCGGGCCGCACGGTGGACGTGAGTGTGCGCAATAATTTTCCGGGAATCGAGAGTTACCAGATAGATCCAGCCGGCGAGGGCTTTCAGTTCCTGCCGCCGAAAACCGAATTGAATTCGGGAGCGATCATGGAGCGCACGGTGGACTTCCGCGTCTTCCCGGAGAACGCCATCGGCGGTCTGCACGATTGGAATCTGCGCTTCTCGGGCGGAGCGAAGCTGGAGGTGCCGGCGCGCTTTCTAGTGATCCCGCGCGGACAGACGGTGGTCTGGCAGGCGGATCTGGACGGCGACGGCGCGCCTGAGTGGGTGCTCGAAAACCAGCATGCGCGAGCAGTGTTTTCGACGCAGGATGGCGGGCGCTGGCTGGAGTTCGTGTGGAAGGACTCCAACCTGAACGTGTTGCCGGAAAATGGCGCGCTGATCGGGACCGGTCCTGTGGAAGTGCGGGCGGGCGATGGCGCGCTGGAATTCATTGGTAAAGATTGGAAGCGGACGGTGCGGCTGGCGGCTGGCGAAGCGCAAGTAACTGTAGAACAGAGCGCGCCGTTAGGAGCGGAGACCCTCGAAACCGGCAAACATAACGAAGTTACCTTGCGAGTGACTCGGGAGTCGGCCGCGCGCGCGGTGTACACAGTCGCGAAGTAAGTGCCGTATTTGCGTGACTCAAGTGGCAGGGCGGAAACCTGTATCTCCGCCCTGATGGCTTTAGGCGCTCTTTATACTTCCAGCGGTCCGGCTGCGTTCCACCGCCGCCGGTTTGTGCATGCCGGCGGCGAACTCTTCGATTACCTTGGAATTAAACGCGGGAATATCGTCCGGCTTGCGGCTGGTTATCAGACCGCCGTCAGACACAACTTCGCTATCCTCCCATTGCCCGCCGGCGTTGCGGATATCGGTTTGAATCGAAGGCCATGACGTTAGCCTTCGGCCTCTCACCAAGTCCGCCTCCACCAGCATCCAGGGCCCGTGACAAATCGCCGCGATCGGTTTGCCAGCTTTGGCGAAATCCTTCACGAATTGGACCGCCTGCGGGACAGTGCGCAGCTTGTCGGGATTCGCCACACCGCCAGGCAGCAACAGCGCGTCGTATTCAGAAGCCGACACACTGCTGAGCTGCTTGTCCACTGGGAACATGCTTCCCTTTTCGTCGTGGTTCATGCCCTGCACCTCGCCCTTATCAGGCGCGATCAGCCAGGTCTGCGCTCCAGCCTCCTCTAGCGCCTGACGGGGTTTGGTCATTTCCACTTGTTCGAAGCCGTTGGTAGCCAGGATGGCCACCCGGCATCCGTCGAGTCGTTTTTGCATGATCGCCTGTCTCCTCCCTCAAGCGGTGCGCGTCGCTTCGATATTTACACGGCTCTTGGCGATTTCGGTCAACTTTTCATCCGCCGCCACTTCTTCATCGAGCGTCTCCTGCAGCAAAGCTGCCGCGCGCTGCTGGCCCATTTGTTCGGCATAAGTGCGCACCGTTCCATAAGCCGCGATCTCGTAATGCTCCACGCGCTGGCACGCCGAGATAATGGCGGCATCGCGTACCGCGGGTAGGGCGTCTTTTCCAATCATTTCATCGCCCTCCTCGAGTACGCCCTGCATTCCCTTGCATTTCTGCTTCTTGGCCTCTTCGCCGTGCATCTGGAACACTTGCTCCAGCCGCGCCACGTGGCCGCGCGTCTCTTCCAGGTGGCTTGCAAGCGCGTTGCGGAGCGCCGGCGATTCTACCTTCTCAATTACCTTCGGCAGCGCCTTGACGATTTGATCCTCGGCACTATATAAGTCTCTCAGCTCGGAGAGATATAAGTCATATAAGGATTCTAATTTCACTGTGGTTACCTCCTACTTAAGCTTGACGCGAAGCCCGCTGGAGTTGCAAGCCACAAGAAATCTCTTTCGTGTGCAGGTTTACATTTGTATGACGCAACTGTTGTGCCACTGGAAGATTCCGGACGATTTGGCGGCGGGAGAGTTACTTTTGCATTGACTCAGCCGCTGCTCGTACCTTCTTGATATCCTCGACGAATCCCTGATATTCAAGCTGACGCTGCTCCTGGGGAGCACGCAGAATGGCGGAAGGATGGATGGTCGAGGTGGCTTGCGGCGCCCAGATGTGCTTCACAAATTGCCCGCGCTGTTTAGTTACCCGGTGGTCCGGTCCGAAAACGGCTTGTGCAGCGGTGGCGCCGAGACAGACGATGATTGCGGGCCGGATAACGGCGAGTTCAGCCTCCAGCCAAGGCCGACATGCCCTGGATTCCGAGGCGCTCGGCTTTTTGTGAATGCGCCGCTTGCCGCGCTCTTCGAATTTGAAGTGTTTGACCGCGTTGGTGATATAAACTCTCGAGCGGTCGATTCCGCTTTCCTCCAATGCACGATCAAACAGGCGGCCGGCGGGTCCCACGAAAGGACGTCCCTGGCGATCTTCTTCGTCGCCAGGCTGTTCGCCTATAAAAACGATCAACGATGAGCGTGGCCCTTCGCCGAACACACCTTGCGTGGCGTACCGGTAAAGGTCGCATCCACGACAACTTTGAACGGCTTGCCGCAACGCCGGGAGAGTCTTTTGCGCCGGAATGAATTCGGCTGCGCTGTTGGTTTCAGAATGGCTCAACGAAATACTCACTCATGTCCTTCGACCCCTATCCCGCCGGCTGCAACCCTAACCCCGGCCCCTCCGGCAGCACCAGCTTCCCCTTCTCCACCCGCACTCCCGTGAACGGGTCGTTGGCAATCAGCAAGTTGCCATCCAAATCCGCATAGTCCACCAGCGGCGATAAGTGCGCGGCAGCCGTCACCGATACGGAGCTCGACACCATGCACCCCAGCATGGTTTTCATGCCGAGCGACTTGGCCACCTGGATCATGCGGTACGCTTCCAGAATTCCGCCGGTCTTGTCCAGCTTGACGTTCACGCCGTCGTAGGCGCCCGCCAGCTTGGGCACATCGCTGGCATGGAGGCAGGCTTCATCCGCGATGATCGGAACGTGCACGCGGCTGTGCACCCAGCGCATTTCCTCGAGCATCTCAGCGGGCATGGGCTGCTCCACGAACTCCACGCCCTGCCCGGCCAGCCAGTTAATCTTGCGCACCGCCACCTCTTTATCCTTCCAGCCTTCGTTGGCATCCACGCGCAGCGGCTTGTCAGTCACGCTGCGCACCGCCGCTATGGTGGCCTCGTCGGAATCGAGGCCCACTTTGATTTTGAGCACCGGATAATCGGCTGCCTCGCGGACTTTCTGGCGCGTCGTTTCGGGATTGTCGATGCCAATCGAGAAAGTCGTAATCGGCGTATCGCGCGGGTCCAGGCCGAAGTAGCGGTAGAGCGGCACGCCCAGTTTCTGGCCCACCCAGTCCATCAGCGCGATATCGATAGCGGCCTTTCCGGCCCACTGGCCTTCCACGCGGTGAAACACCTCCGCCATGACTTTGGAGAATTGCCATGGATTGGCCTCGGTCAGTAAACCGCGCACCGATTCGACAGCCTGCCGCGCTCCCTCGGCATTCTCGCGATAGCGCACAATGGGCGCGCCTTCGCCGTGGCCCGTGATGCCGCCCTCGGTATACTGCACATGCACCGTGTCGCGATAGTCGCTCGAGGACATCGTGGTGGTCCAGGTATGCCGCAGCTTCAGGCGGACGATCTCCGTGCGGAGGGCCGCCGGAGGCTCGCCCGAAGCCAGTAGAGCGGGCCAGGCAGATTGCGTCAGAAAAAAGCGGCGGCGGGTCATTTGAGCCTCCTGCAGGCGACCAGCAGGCGGGTCCAATGCGGATCGCCGAGATCGCAAATCTGAGTCACCGGGTGAATCCAGGTGGTCACGTTGATGAATTTACTCTCGCCGATATACATTCCCGTGTGGGTGATATGATCCGCCGCGCTGCCGAAAAAAAGCAGATCTCCGGGCTTCAGATCTTCGCGGCTCACAGGGACCACGCCCTTCCAGGCAGCCTGCAAATCGGCGTCGCGCGGGATTAGCACGCCGCGCCGGCGGCAAAGCATCTGAGTGAAGCCCGAACAGTCGTAGCCGAAGCTGGACGTGCCGCCCCAGGTGTACGGCAGGCCCAGGAAACGCCGGCCGAGAGCGATGGCAGCCTCGACGGTCAGCGGCTTCGCGTCGAAGGAAACATCGCCGCGCTGCAGCCAGCCGGAGCGATCGTCCGGCAAGCGGACTTCGAGCCAGCGCCCGGCATGGCGTTCATGGCCTTCGGGCTCGGTGGGCTCCGCAATCACTTCCAGGCGCGTTTCGAACGGCACGGTGAGTAGCGGCTGGTGACGGGCCACGTCCGGCTCGCCGTAGATATGGGCGAACAGGCTTTCGACTTGCGCCACGCGTCCGTCCGATGCATAGGGTTTGTCGACCGCGCCCAGGCGGCGCACGCCCGCGCCAGGCATCCAGCCCGTGTAGTCGTCGGCAGTGCGTATGCGAAGCCACCCGGAGCGCTCCTCGATTACCCCGATGGTGCTGCCGTAGATCGCCTGTGACACCACCTCGGCATCTTCGCTGGGCTGCGCATACATGTTCGCAACGGGTTTGATCACCACAGCCTGGGAAGTGGCATTGGAGGCAAACCAGGCGAGCAAAGCCATGGCCATAAACAAGTGCATGGGACCTGCCTTCAGACTAGCAGCGCGCGTGCTATACTGCCACCGCTGGCGTTACTTTGTCGACGCATTTTGGAGGTTGCAGTTGAAATTCGGCCTGTTCTACGAACATCAGATTCCGCGGCCCTGGCAGGAGGGCGCCGAGGAGAAGTTGTTACGCGACGCACTCGATCAAATCGAGCTGGCGGACCGCCTGGGTATGGACTACGTCTGGGAGGTCGAGCATCATTTCCTCGAGGAATACGCGCATTCGAGCGCGCCCGAAGTCTTTCTGGCGGCTGCCAGTCAACGCACCAAGCGCATCCGATTGGGTCATGGTATCGTGCAGCTTCCGCCCGGATACAACCACCCCGCGCGCGTGGCCGAGCGTATCGCTACGCTCGACCTGGTATCCGGCGGGCGCGTCGAATTCGGCACCGGCGAGTCGGCGTCGCAAGCGGAGCTGGGCGGGTTCGCCGTGGACCGCGCTCTGAAATATGCGCAGTGGGACGAGGCGCTCGACGCCATCACGCGCATGTTCGCGGAGGAGCCTTTCGCCGGTTATCAGGGCCGCTTCATCTGGATGCCGCCGCGCAACGTCGTGCCCAAGCCCAAGCAGAAGCCGCACCCGCCATTGTGGGTGGCGTGCAGCCGCCGCGAAAGCATCCTCACCGCCGCGCGCAAGGGCATTGGCGCACTCTCCTTCTCCTTCATCGAGCCTGAAGAGGCCAAGAGCTGGGCGGACGATTACTACCGCATCATCGCCAGCGACGAGTGCGTGCCGGCCGGCTTTTCGGTGAACCCGAACCTGGCCGTGGTGGTGCCTTTCATGTGCCATTCTGACGAGCAGACCGCCATCGAGCGCGGCATCGACGGCGCCCACTTTTTCGGCTATTCGCTGGCGCATTACTATGTGTTCGGCAAGCATGAACCCGGCCGCACCAATCTTTGGGAGGAGTTTGAGAGGAATCGTAATACTTACGGCTTCGCGCGCGACATCGTGCGGGCCCAGGACGCTCCGCTGGCCGTAAAGCTGTTGCAGGAGGGCTTCGGCTCCCTGCGTGGTGCGGTGGGCACTCCGCAACAGATTACGGACCTGCTGGCGCGCTATGAAAAGGCCGGTGTGGACGCCGTGATCTTCGTGGCGCAGGCGGGCCGTAACCGCCACGAACACATCTGCGAATCGGTCGAGCTGTTCGCCCGCGAAGTGATGCCGCGCTTCGTCGAAAACGAGGCGGCGCGCGAGAAGGCCAAGTGCGACCGCCTTGCCGAAGCGTGTGCTAAGGCTTTGCAGCGGCGCGCGCCCGCCCGTCAGTCGCCGCCCGGATACGTCATTACCTCCACCGGCGAACCCTCCCATGCTCCGGTTCCCGAGGGCGCAAAGGCCCACGCCAACGGGCACAATAGCCTGTTCGCCCGCATCGTGCGCGGCCGCGACGACCGGCAACTAGACCGCCTGATGAGCTTCCGCCCCGCCCAGCGTCTCATCTTCAAGGGCATGGAGCGGGCGTTCCATCCGGAGCGCGCCAAGGGCTTCGCGGCCGAGATTCAGTATGAGTTGAAGGGCCGCGCGGATGTCAGCCGCTGGCTCCTGCGCATCGCGGATTGCGAGGCCAAAGCGGCGCCCGGCCAATCCGCAAAGCCGACCCTCACCTTCCGCATGACGCTGCCCACGTTCGCGCGCATAGCCGCCGGCGAGCTCAATCCCGTGACGGCCATGCTCGAACATCGCCTCGAAGTGGATGGCGATATCAAGAAGCTGGCCCAATTCACCGGGCTGTTCGTGGAGCGATGATGCGTGTATCTTACTTCTTCCCGGCCCTCGTCCCAGCAGTATTGGCGTCGATCATGCTGGCGCAGACTCCGCCCGCGCGCTCGAACGTAGCACCGGAATTCCATTACGATCCGCGCGCCGAAGGATGGCTGATACCTGCGGGCGGATTCGACATGCCCGAGGCGCTGCGCCGATTTTCGACCGATCGCGAAACGCTGGTGCGCTATTACAATTCCCGCTTGTCGCCCGAACGCGCCAAAGCTCTCGACCGCTTTGCGCAAGCCTGGCTGCAGGTTCTCGATCAGGCTCCCTTCGACTCGCTCGCCGTAGATGGCCGCGTCGATTGGCTGCTGCTGCGCGCCCGGCTGCACGAAGATCTGCACCGGCTGGCGGAACAACGCGCGCGTCAGTCCGAAATGGAGCCGCTCATTCCGTTCGCGGATTCCATCCTGGCCCTGGACGACGATCTGCGCCGCATGCAATTTGTAACTGCCGCCGATGCCGGTTCGCAAGTCGACCGCCTTTCGGGCGAAATCGGCAGGTTGACCGCCGACATCAATGCAGGGCGACTGAAGGCTTCCCCGGCCGTGGGCAGACGCGCTGCGCACGCCGTGGAAATCCTGAGGCATACACTGAAAGGCTGGCGTGACTTCTACAACGGCTACGACCCGATGTTCACCTGGTGGGTGGAGGAGCCATGGAAACGCGCCGATACCGCGCTCGAAACCTATGCCACGCTACTGGGCGAAAAGATCGCGGGCGTGCGCGCCTCCGACAAAGACACTATCATCGGCGATCCTGTGGGCCGCGAAGCTTTGCAAAATGCCCTGGCGGCGGAATTCATACCCTACGCTCCCGAGGAGCTCATCGCACAGGCGCGCAAAGAGCTGGCGTGGTGCCAGGCCGAGATGGTCCGCAACGCCCGCGCGCTTGGCTACGGCGACGACTGGCACAAGGCGCTCGAGCACGTCAAGAACGATTACGTCAAACCCGGCGAGCAGCCTGCCATGGTGCGGGATCTCGAATATCAGGCGCTCGACTTTTTGCGGCAGCACGACCTGATCACGGTCCCGGAAGCCGCCGTGAACCTGTGGCGCATGGAGATGATGTCTCCGGAGCGGCAGCGCATCAATCCGTTCTTCACCGGCGGCGATCTGCTGAGCGTCTCTTATCCCACGTCCAGC
>Ga0302326_10004636_pt1 | contig 31702 bp, 20 predicted proteins | sample Palsa_T0_3_FD_202264 | JGI IMG/M metagenome (GOLD analysis project Ga0302326, IMG submission 202264) | Peat permafrost microbial communities from Stordalen Mire near Abisko, Sweden - Palsa_T0_3 | ecosystem: Environmental > Terrestrial > Soil > Palsa > Peat permafrost | place: Sweden: Abisko...
TTCTCACCGCCGCCATTCTGTTCTCGGCCGCGCTTCTGCTGCTCGATATACCACTCGCGTCCAGCCTGCTGCGCTTCGGACGGCGTTTGGAAATTCGTCTGCGCGTCGCGTTCCTCGAAAAGCTGCCGCGCCTCGGCGATCGCTACTTTCAAAGCCGCCTCAAATCCGATATGGCCGAGCGTAGCCACGGCAGTCACCTGATCCGCCGCCTGCCGGAAATGGGCGGCCAGCTTCTGCGCTATGTCTTCGAGATCGTCTTCACCGCCGCTGGAATCATCTGGCTCGATCCAGCCAGCGCTCCCATCGCGATTCTTGCCGCCTTCGCTGCTATCGCGATTCCGCTCGCATCGCAACCTGTACTGATGGAGCGCGATCTTCGACTGCGCACCCACGCCGGGGCGCTCAGCCATTTCTATCTCGATGCCCTGCTCGGATTGGTGGCCATTCAAACGCACGGCGGCCAATCGGCCGTGCGCCGCGAGCACGAGTCCCTGCTTACCGACTGGGCGCGCGCCGGATTGAATCTTCAGCGCTCTGTCATCTCGCTCGAAACAGTGCAATTCCTCGCCGGTTTCGGACTGGCGATTTGGCTGCTGGCGTCCTATCTTGCGCGCAACGGCCCAACTGGCGCCGTGTTGTTGCTGGTCTATTGGGCGTTAAACCTTCCGGCGCTCGGCCAGGAAGTGGCGCTCATCGCGTGGCAATATCCCGCATACCGCAACGTGACTCTGCGGCTGCTCGAGCCGCTCGGCGCAATCGAACAGCGAGCCTCCGTTTCTCGCGACAAACTCCAGTTCGACGCGCCCGTGTCCATCGCCTTTGAAAACGTGAGCGTCGTCGCTGCCGGACACCAGGTCCTTCGCGACATCAATCTTTCCATCCCAGCGGGTTCGCACGTCGCCATCGTCGGCGCATCGGGCGCCGGAAAATCCAGCCTGGTATCGCTGTTGCTGGGCTGGCATCGCGCCGCGTCGGGTAGCGTGTTGGTGGATGGCGTGGAGCTCGATGATTGGCGACTGGACCAACTCCGCGCCCACACTGCCTGGGTGGACCCGGCGGTGCAGCTCTGGAACCGGCCGTTACTCGATAATTTGCAATACGGCCTCGCCGGCGCGCCGCGCATGCCTATCGACCAAGTCATCGATGCCGCGGAACTGCGCGCGACAATCGAGCGGCTCCCGGACGGTCTGGAAACGGCGCTCGGCGAGGGCGGCGGCCTGGTCTCGGGCGGCGAAGGCCAGCGGGTGCGCCTCGGCCGCGCAATGCTCGGTCCCAATGTACGGCTCGTGATTTTGGACGAACCATTCCGCGGGCTCGATTCCGAACAACGCCACGCCTTGCTCACCCGCGCGCGCGAGCTGTGGCGCGCTGCCACGCTGATTTTCATTTCGCACGACATCCGGGAGGCGCTGGCGTTTGAGCGCTTGCTCGTCATGGAAAACGGGACCATCGTCGAAGACGGCCATGGCCCGCGCTGGCGTGCGATGCTGGATGCCGAGCGCGCGATCCGCGAAGAATTCTGGGAAAGCGCCGAGTGGCGCCGCTTGCGTCTGGACCATGGACACCTCACTTCCTAAGTCCTGCCTCTGGCCTCCCTCTCGTCTGGGTGATGTGGCGCACGCACTCGTGCGTGCCGCGGCGACACTCGTGCCGACGCCTCCCCCAACGACCGACCTCGACTCCATCGCCCCTTGGATCGAATCCGCTGCGCTCACCATGGGCTTCGAAGCCCAGCCCTCCGAAACTCCTTACTCCGATTTCGATCGTCAACTGCGCCACATGGGTCCGGCGCTGATCCATGTCCCTACCGCCGATGGCCCGGCCTTTCTCGCGCTGCTCCCAAACTCGACGCTGCTCACTACGGATCTCGAGAAAATTCGCGTCTCGCCCGCGGCCATCCGCTCCGCCATTTGCGCCGAGGCGGAAGAGCCCGCGCTGCGCGAGATTCAGGAGACGCTGGACCGCGCCAAGATCCCGGTATCCAAACAAGCGCGCGCTCGCGACGCCCTCCTGAGGGAACGTCTCGGTGCCAAACGCATCCGCGGCATCTGGCTTTTGCGCCTCCCGCCCAGCGCCAACTTCTGGGAGCAAATGCGCCACGCGCACATTCCCCGCCGGCTCCTCGCGCTCGCCGGCGCCCACGCGCTCCAATACGCCCTGTGGATTGTCGCATGGTGGGTGATCGGATTAAATGTCCTGCGCGGCTCGCCCCCACGCGACTGGCTGGTTCCTTGGGCGCTCTTGTTGCTGACGCTGGTTCCGCTACGCGTGTCGATCACGCGCCTGCAAGGCTGGGTGGCTATCGGCGCGGGAGCGCTGCTGAAACAGCGCCTCTTCTTCGGTTCCTTGCGATTGGAACCCGACCGCCTGCGTCACCAAGGCGCGGGGCAACTGCTGGGACGCGTGCTCGAGTCCGAGGCCGTGGAAGCGCTGGCGCTAAGCGGCGGCTTTCTGGCTCTCGTCGCCCTCATCGAAATCATCGCTTCCATGTTTGTCTTGGCCGAAGGCGCGGGCGGCCTTCCGCACTCGGCATTGCTGTTCGTCTGGCTCCTGATCGCCGCGGCGCTGGCGCGGTCGTACTTTGTCCGCAATCGCGATTGGACCACCGTTCGCCTGGCCATGACGCACGATCTGGTGGAGAGCATGGCCGGCCATCGCACCAGGGTGGCGCAGCTCCCGGCCGATCGCTGGCACGTCGGCGAAGATCAAGCGCTCGAGAAATATTTGCAAAGTTCCCGCGCGATGGACCGCTCGACAGCCCGCCTCGTCGCACTGGTGCCCCGCGGTTGGCTGATCCTCGGCCTGCTCGGCTTGGTACCGGTTTTCGCGCGCGGCGTGGAGTCACCGGCACGCATCGCCATCGCGGTGGGTGGCATCCTGCTCGCGTATCGCGCGTGGAAACGGCTCGCGGCGGGCGCATGGCAGTTGGCGGGAGCCGGGGTCGCATGGCAGCGCACTGCTGTTCTGTTCAACGCCGCGCGTCCGGATTTGCCTGGATCGTTGAATGCTCCCGATCCCGGTCACGTCCCTTGGGACCCATCGCCCGTAGTCGAAGCCCGCGATCTGCTGTTTCGTTACAGCGATCGCACGGAGGCGGTGCTGCGCGGGGCGAATCTTCGGATTGCCATGGGCGATCGAGTGGTCCTTGAAGGCGCATCTGGCGGTGGAAAATCCACGCTGGTTTCCATTCTGGCCGGCGTGCGCGAGCCCAGCTCCGGCAGCGTCCTCATCCACGGCCTCGATCGCCGGATTCTCGGCGCAGCGGAATGGCGCAGGCGTCTCGCAGCCGCGCCGCAGTTCCACGAGAACCACGTGCTAGCCGAAACATTCGCATTCAATTTGTTCCTGGGACGTCCCACCGTGCTGGGGCCCGCCGACTTCGCGGAAGCCCGAGCCATCTGCGATGAGCTCGGCCTCGGCGATGTGCTGGAACGCATGCCTGCCGGCATGCTCCAAATGGTCGGTGAAACCGGCTGGCAGCTTTCGCACGGCGAGCGCAGCCGCCTCTACATCGCGCGCGCGCTGCTGCAAAACGCCGAGCTGGTGGTCCTGGACGAAAGCTTCGCCGCCCTGGATCCTGAAAACCTGAAGCGCGCCGTCGAGTGCGTGGTCAAACGGGCGCGGTCGCTGCTGGTGATCGCGCACCGCTGAGCGATGAAACTACTTCAGCCCGCCCGCCTGATACAGCGTGCAAATGTCGCGCTGGAACGAATACGCGTACGCGTTGCCATCCGGCGTCACCACAATGTCGTACATCAGCACGCCCACCGGATCGGCCGTCTTGAGCTCTTTCCACAGCTCCTCGCGCCGGCTCGCCAGGTCCAGCCGGTTGATCTTCGCCGTCGTGCGCCCCACCATCTGCTTCAGGAACAAAAATCGGCCGTCGGCGCTCCATCGCATCGCGGCTTCTCCCGGCTCTATGTCGATGCTCGCTCTCGGCTCGGCGCCGGCGATCGGCAGCAGGTTCAATTTTCCGCCGGACACCTCCGTCGCGTACTTGCCATCGGGCGAGACGCGCGTCGCAGACACGCCCTCTGGAGTCACCGGCGCCGGTTGGCCGCCGCGAACATCCTGTTGGTACGTCCGTGTCCGCCGTCCCGGCTCGTTGCCCGTGAACAAAAGCTTCTGTCCATCCGAAAACCACTCCACGCGCTCGTAGTGCATTCCCGGGGCGCCGATGTTGCGCGCTTCCCCGGCTCCGGTCGGCAGCAGAGTCAACTGCGTCACCGGACCGTCGTTCAGAATGCACGCTACCCATTTGCCGTCCGGCGAAAGAGCGGGACGGTTGCCGTCGCCTAGCCGCACCGCGGGAGAACCATCCGTTTTGCGAAGGTAAATCGCGGGATTGCGCGCTTTGCCGTACGACAGCTCCTCGAACAAGATGGCGCCGCCGTCGGCGGAAATATCCAGGATGCTGCTGGCGTCGAACCACGAAAGATCGCGCTCTTGCTTGGCGCCGGGAGCCAAGCCGGAAATTCCCATGCGCGAATCCACCACCGTCACCAGAACCTTCTCATCGCGCGTGACGTCGTCCAGGATCATGGTCGCCGGCGGCTCCGCCAACAGGCGCTCTTTTCCCGCCAGCGAAACGGCGCGCAACGCGGGCTCGCCGCCGGCCCTTCGGCCACCGAACCAGATCTCGTCGCCCTTGGAGGACCAAGCCAGTCCGAGCAATTCCTGCCAGCCGCGCGACAAAGCCTGTTTCTTGCCGTTCATGTCGAGGACCGTCACGGCGAAGTCGCCGAGATTGTTGTCACGCTCGAAAAACGCGATCCGATCCCCTTGCGGCGAAACGCGCAGCAGCTCCGGCGGGCGGCCGTCGCTTTCATAGCGCACGGTTCCGATTGGATATTCGATCTGGTTCTTGCCGCCGGCTCGGCGCGATACGGCCAGATTCGCGCCATCGGGCGACCAGTCCGCATCCTCCACGTTTTCGAGAATCTCGCGCGGCGCTCCACCCGACAGCGGGACGCGCGCCAGCGTTCCAGCCGTTCCGTTGGTCGTGGATCCCAGCAAAATGGCCATTTCGCCGGTCGAGCTGATGGAAAGAATACGGCCTTCCGGCAGATCCAATGGGCGGTACTCGCGGCTGCCCGGACGCATCGAAAAGATGTTGGTCGGCTCGCTGGCCCATTGCGCGCTGAACACCACGGTCTGGCCGTCGGGCGAGAATTTCGCCGAGGGGATGTCGCCGCGCCGATACGTCAGCCGCTCAAAGGTCTGCGGCGCGGGCTTCAGAGCATTCCATCCGATGTAGACTCCCGCGCCCAGCGCGAGCACGATGAGCGCGGGCCACAGCAAAACTCGCAAGCCGCTTCGTGGTTTTGCGGGAGCAGAGGCTTCATCCGCGCTAAGCTTTCCCGACTCCAACTCCTCCAACGCGTCTTCCAGAGCAACTTTGACGTCGGCCATGCTTTGCCAGCGCCGCTGCGGATCCTTGCGAAGGCAGCGGCTGATAATACGCTCCACCTCGCGCGGCACGGTTGGGCCGGTTTGACTCAGCGGCGTTGGCTCGGAGTGCAGCACCGACGCGAGCGTGGAGAGCTTGGAATCACCCCCGAACGCACGCCGCCCGGTCACCATCTCGTACAAAACCGCGCCAAACGAAAAAATGTCGGACCGCGCGTCCACGGCGTGCCCGTCCGCCTGCTCGGGCGACATGTAGGCCACCGTGCCGATAATGGTGCCGGCCTCGGTTCTCAGCACCGCGTCCAGGTGCACGCTCTGCGTCACCGCGAACACGTCGGGCTCCTCTACTTCGGTAAGCTTCGCCAAACCGAAATCGAGAATCTTGACCTCGCCCTGTTCATTCACGATGACGTTGGCGGGCTTCAGATCCCGGTGTACGATGCCGGCGTTGTGCGCCGCCGCCAATCCGTCGGCAATCTGGATCGCGTATCGCAGAGCTTCGTTCAACCGAATGCCCTTGCGGCCGATCAGCCGGTCCAAGGTCTTGCCCGCCACGTACTCCATGGCGATGAAGTCCACCGGCTGGCCATCCACCTGGCCCGTGTCAATATCGAAAATCGTAACGATGTGCCGGTTGCTCAGCGCCGAGGCGGATTTCGCTTCCTGGGTGAAACGCGCCCGCCGATCCGCGTTCGCGACAGCGGTGGACGGCAGGACCTTGACCGCGACGGAGCGGTCCAGATGCGTGTCCAGGGCGCGGTACACCACGCCCATGCCGCCCGCGCCAAGCTTGGCTTCAATACGATAATGGCGGAGACTCTCGCCTATCATGGCCGGATTCCACGGTCTGAGCGTCCATCTTACCATCTGGCGTGCGAGAACGTTTGGCGTCACATTTGTTTCGCATGGCCGGTTGGCGCCGGGATCAGTTTACGATGGATCAGATGCACCGCCGGCATTTTCTGGCATCACTCGGCGCCGCTGTTCCGGCCACGTTCTTCGGGCAGCCGCTGCCCAAAGCCGACTTCTCACTTCGCATCGCGCCGGCCAGCGTCGAAATCGCGCCGCGCAAAGTGATCAAGACCATCGCCTACAACGGCTCGGTGCCCGGGCCGCTCCTGCGAATGAAGGAAGGCCAGCCCGTCACCATCGAGGTGTTCAATGACACCGGCGATGCGGAAATCGTTCACTGGCACGGATTGCAGATCCCATCCGCGCTGGACGGTTCCATGGAAGAAGGAACGCCCATGATTCCGGCGCGAGCGTCGGCGCGCTACACCTTCACGCCTAAGCCGAGTGGCACGCGCTGGTATCACACGCATGTTGCGGCCGGACGGAATCTGAAACGCGCCACTTACACCGGGCAGTTCGGCTTCTTGTATATCGAGCCGCGCGGCGAGCCGGGCAATTACGATCAGGAAGTGTTCCTCGCGCTCAAGGAATGGGACCCGTACTTCTCCAGCGGCGGCGAGCAAGACGACTCGCTCGATGTCGCTTACAAGCTTTTCTCCGTGAACGACCGCGCGCTGGGGCACGGCGAACCGATCCGGGTGAAACAAGGGCAACGCGTCCTGTTGCGGATCCTCAACGCCAGCGCAACGATCACGCGGAAAATCGCGGCCGCGGGCCATCAGTTTCGGATAGTTGCGCTGGACGGCAATCCGGTCGCGGTTCCTAAGGAAGTGCGGGCACTGGAACTCGGGCCAGCCGAGCGCATCGATGCGATCGTGGAAATGAACAACCCCGGCGTGTGGATTCTGGGCGCGGCCGACGACCGCGATCGCGAGCAAGGCCTGGGCATTGTGATCGAGTACGCCGGACAATCGGGTGAGGCGCGCTGGTTGCCCGCTGGCGATGAGGAGTGGGATTACAAGGTCTTTGGGAATGCCGGCAAGGTGGATTCGGAGGACGCGCCACCCCAGGGCCAGCCCGAGCGCGTGCCGCTGGTCTTTGAAAAGAAATTCGCCGGCCACCATTGGGTGGACAAGTGGACCATCAACGGCAAGTCATTCCCCAAGACCGATCCCATTCGCGTGAAGGCGAACGGCCGCTATCGGCTGGTGTTCGACAACCGCAGCGACGAAGCGCACCCGGTCCATTTGCATCGCCACACGTTCGAGCTGGCGAAGATCGCCGGCGTGCCCACGTCAGGCGTCTATAAGGACGTAGTGGTGGTCGCGGCCAAGAGCCAAACGGAAGTTAATCTGATTGCGAATAACCCCGGCTTGACGCTGTTTCACTGCCATCAGCAGATGCACATGGATTACGGATTCATGGCGCTCATGGAATACGTGTGACGGCGCGTGACAGGGGCATCGTGTCACCAGCAGGTCGGTCTTTCGTAAACCGGACAGCGTAGAATAATGAACGAGGACGGTCCCGTTGCCACGCCAGTTCGATGTCGTCATAGAGCGCGATGAGGAAGGCTACTATGTCGCATCGGTCCCTCAACTCCCTGGATGTCACACCCAGGCGCGGTCGCTTGACGAGGTCACCCAACGCATTCGCGAGGCGATCGAACTGTGTCTCGAAGTGTAATCGCGAAACAACATCATTGCGCCCCCGCGGTCGCCTTGCTCGTCGCAGCCGCCGGCTTCAGATATTTGTCATACCAGGCCACGTAGCGCTCCAATCGGTCGCGTAGGAAGCTCGGCCGCGTGAACTCGTGGAACTGTTCGGGATAGATGACGAGCTGCGTGTCGATGCCCAGGCTCTTGAGCGCCTGGTACATCTGCTGGCCGCCCTCCAGCGGCACGTTGAAATCCCGGTCGCCGCCCATAAACAAAGTCGGCGTCGTGATGCGGTCGGCGTGTAGGAACGGATACGACATCTTCATATACGTGTCGAACGCCTTCCACGGCGGTCCGACTTCGTTATCGTACTGAATGACGTACTGATCCACCCCGTACAAAGCGAGGGGAAACGCAACGCCGGCGCCGCTGATTGCCGCCTTCAGGCGATGGTCGCTCGCGATCATGTAATCGGTCAGCATGCCGCCGTAGCTCCAGCCGCCCACGCCCAGCCGGTCCGGATCCGCAACGCCCACCTTGATCGCGTAGTCGAGACCGGCCTGCAGGTCCTCCACCTCGTAATGGCCCCAGTCGGCCGCGATCGACCACGAGTACTTCTGTCCGCGGCCGGCGCTGCCACGATAATTTACAGCCAGCACCGCGTAACCGTTGGCGGCGAGCCACTGGTGTTGCTCGTCAAACGAGTGGTCATCTTGGGCGTTGGGACCGCCATGAATGCGCAGCAGCAACGGGACCCTCGTGCCCGCGACGTAGCCGGACGGCCTGTATAACAGCCCGTGCACCTCGGTGCCGTCCTTGCTTTTGAAGCTGACCTCTTCGGCGGGAACGGTGTCGATGCCGCTGAAGAGCGCATCGTTCTGATGCGTGAGCTGGTGAAGCGCGCCGCCCTGCATGGAGTAAACCTCGAGCGGCTTGGTGTCGGTGCCCGAGAGCGCGACGGAACACGCCGCCGCCTCGCTCGGATTGCTCAGCACGATGGGCGAAGCCGCCAGGCGCTCCACGGATCCGCCGCCGAGCTTGACGCGCGCCGGATAAACGGAACGATCGTCGATCACCAGAAACGAAATCCACTGACCGTCGGCGCTGAACCGCGGGTCGGAGACTCCCCGGTCCAAAGCGGCAACCGGTTTTACCAGCGCCGCTTTGCTGCTTCCATCGGAGGGCACCAGCGCGAGCCGAGGCATGGAATATTCCTCGTATTTCTTCTCGTCATTTTCCAGAATGGCAATCCATTTACCGTCAGGGCTCCACTCCGGACGCGCCTTTTCCGGTTCTTCGGGATCATCTTCAATCCGGTCTTCAATGGTGGTCAGTTCCTTTTCGATCGCACCGGCGCGCGCCTCGGCGACGAATAATTGCGTGTAAGGCTCCCGATCCGGATCCTTCTCGTGATTGCTCAAGAACGCGATCCATTTGCCGTCGGGCGACCAGGATGGCGCGGATTCGTCCCGCTTGCCGGTGGTCAGGCGCTCCAGCTTCTTGGTCGCGATATCGAACAGATAGACGTAGGTGTGATGGTCGGACAGCAGGTAGCCTTTGATGTCCTGCTTGAAATGATAACGGTCAAGCACGATCGGCTTCGGCGGCTTGGCCTTGGCTCCTTCCTCCGGCTCCGCGTTGGGATCAGGATCGCCGATGAGCAGAGCCAGGCGTTTTGAATCCGGCGCCCACTCGTAGGATTCCAGGTGACCCTTCACATCGGTGAGTTGAAACGCCTCGCCGCCCTGCCGGTCCAGCAGCCATACCTGGTCGCCCTTCGCGGGACCGGGACGCGATGAAGTGAAAGACAAATACTTTCCGTCCGGACTCCAGCGCGGCGCCGACTCACTGTCCTGGCTGGACGTAACCTGGCGATCATCTTTGCCATCCAGGCTGACCATCCAGACGTGGGAGTTGGTTTTGTCCTCTTTCAGGTCGACGGTTGATACCGTATATGCCACCGATCGGCCGTCCGGCGAACACCGCGGATCGCCCACGTCGCGCACGTGGTCCAGATCGTCCAGATTGAACGGATGCCGTGCGGGCTGCGCCCATAGCGCCACCGAAACCAAACCAAGCAATGATCGCCTGAGAAACATGCATTTCAGTTTACTTGAGCGGCGGGCACGCTGCTATCCTGGAATGAAATCCTGGGAATGAAAACTCGAGAGGAGATCGTATGCGCCACTTCAGGAAACGATTCCTTTGCCTCGGTTTGCCGGCGCTGTTCGGCATGCTGACGCTGCCGGCCGAAGCTGCCGAGCCGGACACCTTTACCGTTCCGGTCACCTATTACAAGCTCCCCAACGGCCTGCGCATTGTTCTTTCACCCGATCACACGGCGCCAACCGTGGTGACAGCCATCTACTACCGCATCGGGTTCCGCGTGGAGCCGAAGGATCGGACGGGCTTCGCTCATCTTTTTGAACACATGATGTTCCAGGGCTCCGAGAACCTGGGAAAAATGGAATTCATCAAGCTGGTGCAATCCAACGGCGGCGTGCTGAACGGGTCCACCCGTTTCGATTTCACCAACTACTTCGAGCTGCTCCCTTCCAACAAACTGGAAACGGCGTTGTGGGCCGAAGCGGACCGCATGAAGGGCCTCGCCGTTACCGGCGAAAACCTGAAGAACCAGAAAGGCGTCGTGAGCAACGAAGTGAAGGTAAACGTGCTGAACGAGCCCTACGGCGGCTTTCCGTGGCTCTGGATGCCGCAATACGCGAACGAAAACTGGTATAACTCGCACAATTTCTACGGCGAGCTGACGGACATCGAGGCGGCGAAACTCGATGAGGTGCAAGCTTTCTTCAAGACCTACTACACTCCCAATAACGCCGCGCTGGTAGTGGTGGGCGATTTCGATCCGGCCGAGGCTAAAGCCATGATCGCGAAATATTTCGGCCCCATCCCGCCCGCCAAGCTACCGCCGCCACCGGACCTGACCGAGCCGCCGCAGCAGAAGGAGAAGATCGCGTCGCGGAAAGACGCTCTGGCGAACCGTCCTGCTCTGGCCTTCGCTTATCACATGCCGCCGCGCAATTCGCCCGAATATTACGCCATGGGCTTGCTCGATCAAATGCTGGCGCAGGGCGACGACAGCCTGCTCTACCAGGAATTGGTCAAGAAGCGAGGCTTTAGCGGCAGCGTATCCGCCGGCATCAATGCCGATCTCGGCGACATGTTCGATTATGCCGGTCCCATGCTCTGGACTGTATCGCTGATCTACGATTCCACCGTGAAGCCGGAGCAGATCCTATCCGCCGCCGACAGCGTCATCGAGGGTTTGCAGTCGAAACCCGTGGACCGGGCGCTGCTGGATCGCAGCGTCACCAAGCTGCGTTCAACCCTGTACGATTCCATCACGCAGTTCGGCGGGTTCGGCCGCGCCAATTTGCTGGCCTGTTTTGCGTTATTCGACGATGATCCGGCGCATATTAACACTATTGAATCCGAATTTAGGAAAGTTACGCCAGAATTGATCCAAAAGACCGCGCGCGAGTATTTGCGGAAGACCAACCGGACGGTACTTGAAATCGAACCCGGCGCGAAACCCGCCGGCGCTTCCGCGGAGAAATCGCAATGAGACCCCTGCTCGCCATCCTAATGCTTTGCGCTACGACGGCGGTCTTGTTCGCGGCGCCGAAGGAGGCTCCGCCGGCCGGAAACGCGCCCAAATCTTTCCGGCTCCCGCCCACCGACGATTTCGTCCTGCCTAACGGGATGCAGGTTACCGTCGTGCCGTACGGCGTGGTGCCCAAGGTCGCTATCCGGGCTTACGTGAACGCGGGCGGAGTCTACGAGCCAGCGAGCCAGGTCTGGATTTCGAAGCTCAACGCGCTGCTCATGAAGGAAGGCACCGCGACGCGCTCCGCCGAGCAAGTGGCGCGCGAGGCCGCCGACATGGGCGGGCAGTTGGAAATAGATGCCGATCCCGAATTTACCACCGTCGGGGGCATCGTCCTCTCCGAATTCGGGCCTCGCTTCGTCGCGCTGCTCGCCGACGTACTCCAACACGCGGCGCTGCCCTCGCAAGAACTCGCACGTCTCAAGGCGGATCTGGGACGCGATCTGGCGGTGGAGAAATCGCGCCCGAACGCTCAGGCGCGAGAGCTGTTCTTGCAGACACTCTTCCCCAATCACCCCTACGGGCGAAGTTACCCGCAGGAAAGCGCGCTGAAAGGCTACACCATCGAAGAGGTCCGGGCGTTTTTCGGCGGGAATTTCGCGGCCTCGAGAACGCATCTCTACGTGGCGGGCAAGCTCGACCCGGGATTGAAGAAATCCATCACCGCGGCGTTCAGCGATTGGAAAAGAGGCGACGCGGCGGCTGATATAGCGGCCACGCCCGTGAAGAGCCGTTCGCTCCAGTTGATCGACCGGCCCGGCGCCGCACAATCGACGCTGCTCCTGGGGCTTCCGGTGATCGATCCCACCAGCGCCGACTACGTCGTGCTCGAAGTGATGGACGCCCTGCTGGGCGGCTCGTTCGGCTCCCGCATCACCTCCAATATTCGCGAGCAGAAGGGCTATACTTACTCCCCGTTCAGCCAGATCGGGACGCGCAAGCACCTGGCGTACTGGCTGGAAGCGGCGGACGTCACTACCGCCGTCACCGGGCCGTCGCTCAAGGAAATTTTCTATGAGATCGACCGTATCCGCAGAGAGCCGCCTTCGGCGCGGGAGTTGAAAGATATTCAAAACTATCTCGCCGGGCTGTTCATTTTGAGAAACACGATCAGTCCGGATGCCTTGATCGGGCAGTTGCATTTTGTCGACTCGCAAGGCCTGGACCGGTCGTACCTTTCGAGCTACGTACCGGAGGTGATGGCGGTGACGCCGCAGGAGATCCAGCGCGTGGCCGAGAGCTACATCGTGCCGTCGAAGATGACCATCGTGGTGGTGGGCGACAAGTCGAAGATCGCGGAACAGTTGAAGCCGTACGAAACCGAGCGGTAGCGCTTGCCATCTTAAGTTGATTGGCGCTTGACACAGGTCCGGAAACGACCGATCCTTATCTAAAGGAGTCTCTCTGATGTCGCACCGCTGGGTCCTCTGCTTCTGCTTGACTCCGTTGGTTGGCCTCCCTGCCTTAGCCCAATCCGTCATCTCGGCTCATTCGGGCCTCATCCATTTTGCCGACGGCTCGGTTTTCCTGGACGATCAACGCCTCGAACAGAAAGCCGGCAAGTTCGACCAGATGAAGAACGGTTCGGAGTTGCGCACGCAGGACGGGCGCGCCGAAGTGCTGCTGACACCCGGAACATTTCTTCGCATGGGCGCGAACAGCGCCATACGGATGATCTCGAACGTGCTCGACGACACGCGGGTGGAGCTGTTGAACGGATCGGCTGTGGTGAACCAGGGATCGGACACGCTCGCGAACACTTCGGTCACCGTCCTCTTCAGCCTCGATCAAGTTCGCATCAAAAAGCCGGGCCGCTACAGATTCGACTCCGAGCCGCCCCAGGTGAAGGTGGAGTCGGGCGACGTTGACGTGACTGATGGCAACGGAAAATCGGTGGAGGCCGGCGCCGGATACGTGGTTGCATTCGAGGGCAAGCTCGCGGCTCGCAAGCTCCTCAACGACTCAGGCTTCAACAGATCAGGCGACGATTTGGACAACTGGGACAGCGCGCGCGATCACTCCGTCGCCGACAGCAACCTGCAAGCCTCGGCCGCTTCCGATTTATCGAGCGCCATCGACGGCTGGCAGAACGATCCGGACGCGGTGCTGCAATCGTTGGGCATCCCGCCGTATCCGCCCGGCATGTCGAGCTACATTCCACCCTCCGGTTACGGGTCTTCATTGTATGGCCCGGGGCTGTACGGCCCTGGTGTGTACGGAGCTGGGTTGGGTTACGGGGCTTACGGGCCCTATGGATTCGGGGGCTTCGGCATAGGGAGCCCACTGGCTTTGTACTACGGGTCGCCGCTCTATCTGCCCTATCGCTACTCTTATTCCGCGCTCGGCCTCGGCTATCGCGGTGGGGTTGCGCCCGGACGCTACGGAACCGGCCGTCCCTTGTATCAGCGTCCGCCGGCGATTCATGTGGGCCCGGGTGTGGGCGTGAGCCGTCCGGGAGCAGTGCACGTGGGCGGTCACCACTAGCCCACCTCAATCGTTGGGCGCGTAGTATCCAAGCCGCCAGCGAGCCTTCAACGCAGGAAGCGCCTTGGGCTGGTCCAGCTTCACCTGCACCTTGCGATACTTGCCGTCGTGGTTCTTGTTGGCCGGCGAATAGGCCAGCACGTATTGGTTGCGAAGCTCGATGCCGATCCGCTCGGCGATCCCGGGCAGATCGCGCAGATTGGTGGCGGCCAGCGCGCGGCCGCCGGTCTGGTCGGCGATTTCAGACAGCAGCTTCGGACCGCTCATCTCCGCCGGACCCAAGCCGAACGACAGCACCGGCTCGAACACGCCCATCGCGTAAATCTGCACGTCCGCCTCGCGCACCAGATCTTCAATCTGGGTCGCCGTGAAGCGGCTGTTGTTGTCCCCGCCGTCGGAAATGATCAGCAGAGCCTTGCGCGGGTTCTTGGCGCGCTTCATCTCCTGCAAGCCGACGTGCACGGCATCCAGCAGCGCGGTGAGGCCGCCGGAGGTCACCGAGGTGAGCTTGTTTTCGATCTCGCCCGGATTGCCTGTGAGACTCACCGCGAGTTGGGCCTGATCGCTGAACTCCACCAGAAAAGCTTCATCGGACGCGTTCAGCGTTTTCAGGAATTCCACCACGGCTCGGCGCGAGGTGTCGAGCTTGGCGCCCATGCTGCCGCTGGTGTCCACCAACAATCCGATGGACAGCGGGGCGTCTTCGCTCGAGAAATGCGTGATGGTCTGCGGGACACTGTCCTCGAAGAGATGGAAGTCCTGTTTTTCCAGGCCCAGGACGTAGCGATTGGAAGGGTCGGTGACGGAAACCGGAACCAGGACTAGCGTGGTGTCGGCGCGGAAGGCGGTCGTGGCTTGCGGAAGCGCGGCCTGCGGATCGGATTGCGAAAACGCGGCAACAGCGCACGCCGAGAAAAAGGCCAAAAGTGCCCGCACAACCACTGCACCTCTTCCTCGAACTCTAACACGACCGCCGGCGTTCGATGAGAATTACTTGACGCTGACCGTGGCAGGGTTGCTCTTCACGCCGTTCACGTTGATCACCAGCGGATAATCGCCGGCCTCCAACTGTGGCACTTGGATATCGGCTTGCGCCAGGCCGACGAATCCCGGACTGAGGCCGAGAAACGCGATCGTAGCGTCTTTGCCGCCGATGGTGGCGCTGTTCGGAAGGGTCGCGGTGAAGAACGGCGGAGGCGCCGGCGTAAGAACGCCGTCGGTCAACGCTGGGCCGCTGACTGGTCCCTGACCCGTAAGATAGACGATCAGATAATCGCCTGGCGATGCCGGGCTGCTTGGCCCATTGAGCGAGTTGTCGGAGTAGTTTTGCGCGATGGCTCGGGTGGTGTCATAGAGGAAGATGCCTGGAGCCGCCGGCTCCACCTGGAAAGTGAACGCAGCGCTCGGACCGCTGTTGGATGTCACGATCGCCATAGCCGGCCCGGGCGCCGTTTCCAGTGGGACTTCGAAATTGATCTGCGTGGGGTTGACGAAGTTCAGTGGCGCGGACACGCCATTAACTGTGATGGAGGTGCCGGCTAAAACCGCCGGCAACGGAACCACCGAGGCAGAAGTTTGCGCGCCGAATCCGGTACCGAAGATGGTGGCAAGCGATCCCGCGGAAACCGCCGCGCCCGCAACGAACGAAGCGCCATTATCAACCGCTGTGACGGTGGGCGGCGGCGGTGGCGGAGTTTGCGCGGTAATTTTCAGCTGAAACGCGTCCCCGGCATTGGGTTCGACCGTCCCAGCATACAGAAGGGACTGGCCCGCGACTCCCGGGCCGCTGGTGTCGGTGGTCCAGACCAGGCCGGCCGGGCTGGCGCTAGCGGAGGCGAAAATAATCCAATATTGAGTGTTCGCATTCAATAGGATTGGCGGACTCACGGGAAAATCGAAAAACGCGGCGTCTCCCGCCGGCGGCAGTGCGGTGTCGGGCAATGCTCCGATGTCCTGAATCAGCGCGCCGGGGCTCGAGACGTCGCTAAAGAGCGCCACGGCAGTTCCTGAGCTAGGGGGCGGGAACAGCGCGAGTGCGCCCAAGCCTGGTTTTGCAGTGGACCGGCGCGGGGCCGCCCACTGGCCAGCCGGTATCCTTGCGTCTGAGTTGAAGAGATTAAGTACGAGCGGGCCTCCGTTCGAGATCAGTGCCGACACGTCGGTCAAATTGACAGGAGCGGATCCGGTGGAAAATGACACCGCTAGGGGTCCGTACGTCGCGATTGAGTCGGTTCCCCCCGGTGTCGCGCTGGTCGCGTCATAGAGGTCTACGGGGGGCACGGCGCTGACCGGCGTCACTCCCGACAGAGTTCCGCTGGCAGTCAGCGTGAAGGTCCCGGTGAAGGTCCCGCTCGAATCGGTGAGGATGGCAGTGTTATACGTAACATCGAGCGTGCCGGCTGCGGCGCTGAAGATTCCTGTGCCACCACTTATCGGACCCGAGGTTTCTATGGTGAGAGCGCCGTCGTACGGCTGCGAGAAATTCACATTGAAAGAGCCGCTTCCAGGGAGTGAGAAGCTGTAAGTGCCAGTGACGCTTTCCTGGTCTTGGTTCCACGAAGCCGACGCAGTGACCGCCGCGGTTCCGAATGGAGCGACGGTTCCGGTTCCATTGCCGTTTAGGGTTAGGGTTGGCCCGGTCTGAATTGACGACGCGTCACCCCTCAGGTCTATCGAAACTGCGATGGTCTGGGCGTCAGCAACAGGAATAAGGCAGAGTGCGAATATCATGAGTCGCATGTGTCAACCAGTGGCCTATCGGAGTTTTCGCATCAACGTCAACACCCCAACGCCGACCAGCATGAAGCCATACGTGGATGGCTCGGGGACTGCGCTCGTCGTTCCGACCGGGCCGAAATCCAGAATGGCGTCGAAGGAGACGCTCTGGCCATAACCGAGTTCCAGGCTCCCGGTTTCCGTGGCAGCGACCGTTCCGCCACTCACGATCGTCCCCGGCCCACTGACGCCTGAGATGCTGGCTACGATGATGCCGGGAGGCGCAGTTGGTGTAAAGGTTAGCTCGCCGGGCGGGCCGATGGTTACGCCGTTCAGCAACCCGGAGATGGCGAGGTCATCGCCCGGGCTGAATACGTAGTCGGGAGAGCAGCAAGCCTCGAAACCCCACGGCCCCGGGGAAGACGCCCCATTGCCGACCGTGAGGGCCGCACCCACGGACCCCGACAGAGGATAGTCGGCAGTGAAGGTGAACGGCAGGCTGCCGCATCCGCCGGCTGTAACGCAAGTGGCGGTGACCATAGCGACCAAGTCGGGGTCGGAGACGTACTCCACGCAACCTGCTCCAACGAATGTGCAGACCACGCCGCTTACGTCGTACCCCGAAACATCCAGGTTAAATTGGAGAACGCCTTGTGTCGGCGCGGGAGAATCATTGGTCAAGGCAATCCCGCCGATGGTTCCACTGGGAGTGGGGGGGATGGGCGAGGCGCTGGCCACTTGGCCGAGAGCAAACGCCACGGCCGCAGCCACCCACAGAAGATACTTCATCGAGAGTTGACGCATGCTTCCGTTCCTCCAGTGGTGGGAAGTTCAATTGTGCGGGAATGAGGGCGAAAGAGGAAGTAGCTTGGGGTAGCATTCGCGCCATGCTACAGTAGCGTAAAATAGCGCTTGTGAGCCTGGAAGTGCAGCCACAGGAAATCAGGGAGTCGCTCGCCCAAATTCTCGCGTCGCGCCAGTTTGCGAGCGCGGAACGCAGACGGAAATTACTTGAATACCTGGTTGATGAGACTCTGGCGGGCCGGGGCGGAGACTTAAAAGAGTACAAGATCGGGGTGGATGTGTACGGCCGGGACGCCGGCACCTACGATCCGCGGGTGGATCCCGCGATCCGCGTGGATATCGGCCGTCTGCGCACCAAGCTGGCGGAGTACTACGCGGGGCAAGGGCGGAACGATGCGGTGCGGATCGAACTTCCCAAGGGATCATATTCGGTCCTGTTTCAGCCCGCCGGGGCCGCGCAGATTGCCACTGGAGACATCCCAAGCGCAGAAATCCCAGCAACCGCGCCCGCGCCGGAGCAGCGCTCACGCGGATGGCGGACGATCGCTATCACGCTAGGGGTTTCGCTGGCCATTGCGGCGGCCGCGATCGGTCTCTGGGAGCGCAATCGCCAGTCGTTACAGCGTCTGGATACGCTGGCGATCATTCCCTTCGCCAACCTTACCGCCGACCCTTCCAACGACTACTTCAGCGACGGGCTGACCGACGATTTGACGGCTGCGCTGGGCCGGAACCAGAGGCTGCGCGTGATCTCGCGCGCTTCCACATTTCAATTCAAGAACAAGAACGCGAGTCCACGCGAGATCGGCCGGGAACTGGGCGTTCGCGCCGTTCTGCAAGGCAGCGTGCAACGCTCCGGCGACCAGCTTCGCGTCATCGCGCAACTGAATTCCACGTCGGACGGCTCCCAGATCTGGTCCGACGTGTTTGACGGAAACGGAATGAATGCGCTTCGCCTGGAAGACGGAATCGCGCACGCCGTGGCTGCCCGCCTGGGTGATTCGGCCGTGCCCGCATTCCAGAAGCGCGATCCCGAGGTGCACGATTTGTACCTGCGAGGGCGTTTCCTGCAAGTTCAGCAGACACCGACGGCGCTGTTGCAATCCGTCGAGATTTACCGGCAGGCGCTGGCGCGGGATCCTCGCGATCCGGAGTGCAATGCCGCGCTCGCAGGCGCCGAGATCTACCTGGCGAACCTGGGGCAGATCCCGCCGGAGGAAGCGGACCGGGTGGCGCGTCCGCTCATCCAAAAGGCGCTCGATTCCGATCCATCTTCCGGCGAGACGCACGTCATGCTGGCCGGTCTACTGTACCAGAACGACCACAACTGGCCGGCCGCCGAGGCCGAATTCAAGAAGGCCGTGGAACTCAGTCCCAACTCTCCCGGCATCCGGAATAATTACGGTTACTTTCTGATGTATCGCGGGCGCTTCGACGACGCCGCGGTCCAGTTCGCGAAAGGAAAGGAAATCGATCCTCTCAACGTGATGCCGCACTTCAACATGGGCAATCTCTACGCCTTGAAGCGCGACTACCCGCGTGCCGAAGCGGAATTCCACAAGGTGCTCGAAACCAGTCCCAAAAATTTTGCTGCGCGCATATGGCTGGCGGACGTTCTGACATTCGAGAAAAAGTACGATGCCGCGTATCAGGAGTTGGATCGAGCCCGGGCGCTGATGGTCGCGCCGGACATGGCGATAGTGTTCCGCGCCATCTTCCTCGCGAGGCAAGGGAAGCACGGGGAAGCGCGCGATATCCTGGCGAAATTGCCAGCGGCGGCCGGAACTTACTATCAGCGGGCCATCGCTTACATGGAGTTGGGCGATCGGGATAACGCTTTTCGATGTCTGGAGCAGGCCTACCAATTGCACGAAGGGAATCTCATTTTGCTGCCGGTGACTGTGACGTTCGCGGTGGCGCACTCAGATCCGCGATACCAGGATCTGTTGCGGCGCATGGGTGCGTTGTAGGGGCCCGGGTGTGAAGTCGGGCGCCTGGCTGCTGACAGCAACTGCGTGGCGCACGTTCTTAACGTGCCGTGTTCGCACTCATGCGAACACCCTGAATGAAAGGTTTGGCGTCGCCAGGAGTGGCGACGCGGCACGCAAGAGTGCGTACGCCACAATTCCTGCACCTGTTACGGACGGATCAAGGTCACGATCACGGCTCTGAAACGGCGTCGGGCGATGCTAGCATGGTCCTGTGCAGTCCAGGCGCATTGTTCTTCTGGCCTTCGGGCTGGCAATTACGGGCGTCTTGTGCGCGTTCCAGATGCCTTTCCGCGAGTACGCGGGGCAGGAGTACAACGACTTCCCGCTGCCCGCGGACTACAGGGATAAAGCCGAGTTCGTCTTCGCGCGCCTGATGTATCCGCAGGGGACTTGGGGCATTTTCGGATGGCTGTATCGCTTCGACTGGCGCGAAGGGCGAAGCGCCTGGACCAACGATTATCCGCGCGCCGATCGCCATTTCGTGCTGGCGCTGCGCCGCCTGACTCGCCTGGAAGTGCGCAGCGTGGAGCAACCCGTCAGTCCCGACGACGGCGACGACATCTACAACTGGCCCTTTATGTACTGCGCCGGTCCGGATCAATGGAACATGAGCGACGCGCAACTGGCGAAAGTCCGCGAGTACCTGGCGCGCGGCGGATTCCTGTTGGGCGACGACTTCTGGGGCGAGGAAGACTGGTATTATTTTCAGCGCAACATGAGCAAGCTGCTGCCGGGGCGTCCGATCATCGAAATTCAAAACAAGGATCCGATCTTCCACACCGTTTTCGATCTCGACCAGCGCTATCAAGTCTCGGGCCAGTGGAGCCTGCGCGGAATGCCGTACTTGAACGGCGGCCGCGATCCGCATTGGCGGGCCATTTACGATGACCAGGGCCGCATCGAGGTGGCGGTGCTGTTCAACCACGATACGGGCGATTCCTGGGAGTGGGCCGATGATCCAACCTATCCGGAGCGCTATTCGGCGCTGGGTATTCGCACCGGCGTAAACTACGTGGTCTACTCCATGACGCACTGAGTGGCGCAAACTGCTACGATTTCAGCATGAAAATCTTTGCATCCGCCGCGGCCGCGCTGTTGCTGCTCGCGGTTTCCGCTTTCGCCGCGGACGTGGACGGAAAATGGACCGGCAGCGTTTCCACTCCCAACGGCGACTTTCCAGTCACCTTTAACTTCATGGCCGATGGAGCCACTCTGAATGGTTCCATGTTGGGTCCGGACGGCGGCGCCATCGCCATCAAGGACGGCAAGATCGACGGCGTCAATATTTCGTTCTGGTTGAGCTTGGACCTGGGCGGAAACGAGCTGAAGCTGACTTACACGGGCGTGGTGGCCAGCGACCAGATCAAGATTTCGGGCGAGGCGGCCGGGATGCCGTTCGAGTTCGTCGTGAAGAAAGCGACGTAAGGATGACGCGCGCGTCTCAGTCGGCTGAGCTGTGCGCTAGCTGAGGCAGGCGCTCCTTCCACCGCAGCCGCAGCCGATCGAGCGACAAATAAACCACCGGCGTGGTGTAGAGCGTCAAGAGCTGGCTCACAATCAGTCCACCGATAATCGTGATTCCGAGTGGCCGGCGCAGTTCTGAACCGACGCCGCCCCCGAGCGCCAGCGGCAGCGCGCCGAGCAGCGCCGACATGGTGGTCATCAAAATAGGCCGGAAGCGCAGCAGGCACGCCTTGTAAATTGCGTCGCGCGGAAGCAGCCCCTCGGAGCGCTCAGCGTCGATCGCGAAATCGATCATCATGATGGCGTTTTTCTTGACAAGTCCGATCAGGAGAATGATCCCGATCATCGCGATAATGCTCAGATCGGTGTGCCACAGCAGCAAGGCCAGCAGCGCTCCCACGCCCGCCGACGGCAGCGTGGAAAGAATCGTGATGGGGTGAATGCAGCTCTCATACAGCATGCCCAGCACGATGTAGACCGTGATCAGCGCGGCGCCAATCAGGATGGGTTCATTGCGCAACGAATCCTGGTAGGCTTGCGCGGTGCCCGCGAAAAACGTTTGGATGGTATCGGGCAGGCCGACTCTGCGCGCCGTATCTTCAATGGCGCTCACCGCGTCGCCCAGCGCCACGTTCGGCGCCAGGTTGAAAGAAATGGTCACCGCCGGAAACAGGCCCTGGTGATTTACCGCCAGCGGAGCCACCGAAGACCCATAATGGCTGATCGCGCTGAGGGGCACGGTCCCGCCCGCCGGGTCGGCCACGTAGATCTGGCGCAAAAATTCCGGATCCTGCCAGAAGCGCGGCGCAGCTTCCATCACCACGTGGTACTGATTGAGCGGGGTGTACATGGTTGAGACTTGGCGCTGGCCGAAGGCATCGTAGAGGACGTTGTCGATGAGCTGAGACGAAATCCCGAAGCGGGCGGCGGTATCGCGATCGTATTGGACCACGGCTTGCAACCCGCTGTTCTGTTGATCGCTATTAACGTCGTTGATCAAACGCAGGTGCCGCAACGCCGACAGCATGGGCGGGCCGTATTTGGTCAGGTCCTGGACGTTGTCTCCGCGCATGGTGAATTGATAGAGCGAAGCGCTGTTGCGCCCGCCCACGCGCACGTCCTGGTTCGCTTGCATATAATTCGTGGATCCGCGGATGACGGTAAGCTTGGGACGCAGCCGCTCGATCACGTCATACACCGAGACCTTGCGTTCCGCGAGCGGCTTCAACTGGATCTGCATGCGCGCCGTGTTCAGGGTGTTACCGTAGGCGCCGTTGCCTCCGGTGAATCCAGATACGGTATCCACGGCCGGATCATCCTGAACGATCCTCACCATCCGGCGAAGGTTGTTTTCCATGGCTTGGAACGAGGTGTCCTGATCGGCGATGATGGTCCCGTTCAACCGGCCATTATCCTGCTGCGGGAAAAAGCCTTTGGGAACGTGAATAAACAGGTACACGTTGAGCGCGATGGTGGCCGCGAGCATGGCCAGGGTAATCGCGGGATGTTGCAGCACCCGCGCCAGCGTGCGTCCGTACAGTCCGACGATCCAGTTGAATCCGCGCTCGCTGGTCCGATACATCCAGCCATGCGTGGTGTGCTCCTTCAGCAGATGCGCGCACATCATGGGCGTGGTGGTGAGCGAGACTACCATCGAAATCGCGATGGCCACCGACATAGTTACCGCGAATTCGCGAAATAGCCGGCCGACGATGCCGCCCATCATCAGCAGCGGAATGAAGACAGCGATGAGCGAAATGCTCATGGTGAGCACCGTCGAACCGATCTCTCGCGCGCCGCGCAAGGCCGCCGCGAAGGGCTGCATGCCCTGCTCCAGATAGCGCGTGATATTTTCGATCACCACGATGGCGTCGTCCACCACGAAGCCGGTGGAAATGGTGAGAGCCATCAGCGACAGATTATCCAGGCTGTAATGGCACAAGTACATCACGGCGAGCGTGCCGATGAGGGAGACCGGGACGGCCACGCTCGGGATCATGGTGGTGCGGGGGCTTCTCAAGAATACAAACACCACCAGGACCACCAGCATTATGGATATGAGCATCGTTCTTTCGATATCGCGCACCGACGCGCGGATGGTGACGGTCTGATCCTGAGTGACGCTCAAGTTGATGGAGTGCGGAATGGCGGCCTTGAGCTGCGGCAGGGCCTCGCGAATCCGGTCCACCGTGTCGATAATATTCGCGCCGGGCTGCCGGTTTATGGCGACATTCACCGATGGCTGGCTGTTCGCTACTCCCATATTGCGAATATCCTCGACTGAATCGATGACGTCCGCGACATCCGACAACCGCACCGGGGCGCCCTTGTTGTAAGCCACGAACAGCGACCGGTAATCCTTGGCCTTGAACATCTGGTCGTTGGCCCCAACCTCCCACAGGTGAAAGCCGTCCGAAAAGTGTCCCTTGGGAACGTTCGCGTTGGAAGCGTTCAAAACATTGCGCACCTGCTCCAACCCGATGCCGTACTTGTTCAACGCCATGGGATTCAGCTCCACGCGCACGCCCGGCAGGGCCCCTCCCTGCGCGTTTACTTGCCCCACTCCCTTGATCTGTGAAAGCTTCTGCACAATGATCGTGGAAGCGGCATCGTACATCTGGCCCCGATCGAGCACATCCGACGTGAGGGCGAGCTGAAAGATTTGTTGCTCGGCGGGATTGACCTTACGGTAGCCCGGGTTGCTGGGCAGATTGGTCGGCAGATATCCGCGCGCGGCGTTGATGGCCGCTTCTACGTCGCGCGCCGCCGCATTGATGTCGCGATTCAACTCGAATTGCAGCGTGATCTGCGTACCGCCCAGCGAGCTGGTGGACGTCATTTCGGTGACCGCAGCGATGCGGCCAAACTGGCGCTCGAGCGGTGTCGCCACCGAAGACGCCATGGTCTCGGGACTTGCGCCGGGCAGGGTCGCTTGCACGGAAATAGTCGGAAAGTCCACTTGGGGCAGCGGCGAAACGGGCAGCAGGTTATACGCCACGACGCCCGCCATCGCGATGGCGATGGTTAACAGGGTGGTCGCGACGGGCCGATGAATAAATGGTTCGGAGATATTCATGTGGCGCACGCACCCCTGCGTGCAGCGTTCACACTCGTGTGAACGCCATGGGCGGGGCAAAGAGGTGTTCGCATGAGTGCGAACACAGCACGCAGGAGTGCGTGCGTCACGGGCGGGAGTGCGCCACAAAGATCAGAGCGGCCCATTAGTCGCCCATCTCCGGCGCCAGACTCGAATCCATGGCCGGCACTCTCTGCTTGCGGTGCGCCAATCGGTCGAACCACAGATAAATCACCGGCGTGGTGTACAGCGTCAAGAGCTGGCTGAAGATGAGGCCGCCGACCATGGTGATGCCCAACGGCCGGCGCAGCTCCGATCCCACTCCCGTTCCGAGCGCGAGCGGCAGGCCCCCCAGCAGCGCCGCCATGGTGGTCATCATAATGGGCCGGAACCGCAGCAGACAGGCCTGATAAATGGCCTCGTGCGGAGGCATTCCCTGGGTGCGCTCGGCGTCCAGGGCAAAGTCGATCATCATGATGCCGTTCTTCTTTACGATGCCGATCAGCAGAATGATGCCGATGAGCGCGATGACGCTGAAGTCCTGCCGGCAGATGAACAGGGCCAGCAGCGCGCCGACACCGGCCGAGGGCAGCGTGGAGAGAATCGTGATGGGATGGATGTAGCTCTCATAGAGCACGCCCAGCACAATGTAGACGGTGATCAGCGCAGCCAGAATCAAGATGGGCTCGTTCGCAAGCGAGGCTTGAAACGCCTCGGCGGTGCCTTGAAACGCACCCTGGATGCTGGCCGGCATCTGGAGTTCTTCTTTCACGCGATTGATGTCGTTCACGGCATCGCCGAGCGAGGCGCCGGGAGCGAGATTGAACGACAGCGTCACTACCGGAAACTGGCCTTGATGATTCACCGTAATGGGAACCGCCTGCTGCTCGACATGCGTAAAGGCGCTCAACGGCACCTGGCTGCCGTTGGTGAAAACCAGTGACGATGCCGACGGGCCGCCGCTGAAGGCCCCGCTCGACGAGCCTGATACCGGGGCCCCGATCGACAGTCCGGCGGTGCCTTGCGCTACCGACGCGCTGGATGGTCCGAAGCCCACCGTGTTAGCCGAGCCGCCGGATACCACCCCCGAGCCTCCGGTCCCCGCAGCCGACCGGATGAACAGGTTACGTAAATCGATCGGATTGTTTTGGAACCCCGGCTTCACTTCCAGCACCACGTGATATTGGTTCAACTGCGTGAACATCGTGGAGACTTCGCGCTGGCCGTAGGCATCGTAGAGCGTGTTGTCGATGGCCGATGGCGTGATGCCCAGCCTCGAGGCGGTATCGCGGTCGAAGACCACTTTCACCCGCAGGCCGTTCACCTGCTGATCGGTTGCCACATCGCGCAACTCCGGTATTTCCTGAAGGCGCGCCACCATCTTCGGAACGAAGGAGTTCAGCTCGTCGGCATTAGGATCTTCGAGCGTGTATTGGTATTGCGTCCGGCTTACGCGATCTTCCACGGTCAGATCCTGCACCGGCTGCATATACAGCGTGATGCCTGCAACCTCGGTCAGCCGCGGCTGCAACCGCCGGATGACGTCGCTGGCGTTGATCTTGCGCTCCTCGAGCGGCTTCAGGTTGATCTGAATACGTCCCGTGTTCAGCGTGGTGTTGGTTCCATCGATACCGATGAACGAAGACAGGCTCTCGACCGCGGAATCCTGCAAAATCACTTTGTCGAGCGCTTGCTGGCGCTGAGACATGGCCTTGAAGGAGATGGTCTGCTCGGCTTCGGAAACCCCTTGAATAACGCCTGTATCCTGGACCGGGAAGAAGCCTTTCGGAATCTTGATGAACAAAACAAATGTGAGAGCCAGCGTGGCTGCGGCCACCGACAACGTCAGCGGCTGATTCCTCAGCACCCAGCGCAGCGTCTTGGCATACAGTGCGATCACGGCTTCGAATCCGCGTTCGGAGGCGCGGTAAAACCAGCTTTGCTCGCGGTCGGGTTTGTGCTTCAAGATCTTGGCGCACATCATGGGCGTCAGGGTGAGCGAAACGACGGCCGAGACCAGAATGGTCACGCTCAGCGTCACCGCGAATTCGCGGAACAGCCGGCCGACGATATCGCCCATGAACAACAGCGGAATCAGCACCGCGATCAGCGAAACGGTCAGCGATACGATGGTGAACCCGATCTGCTCGGAGCCGAGCAGCGCCGCCTCCAGCGGCCGCTTCCCTTCCTCCAGATAGCGCGAGATGTTCTCGATCATCACGATCGCGTCGTCCACCACGAAGCCGGTCGAAATAGTGAGCGCCATCAGCGACAGATTGTTCAGGCTGTAGCCGAGCAGATACATCACGCCGAAGGTGCCTACTAGCGACAACGGCACGGCGATGCTGGGAATAATGGTGGCCGAAAGGTTCCGCAGGAACAGGAAGATCACCAATACCACCAGGCCGACGGTAAGCATCAGCTCGAACTGAACATCCGCCACCGACGCACGGATGGTGTTGGTGCGGTCGGTGAGAATCTTCACGTTGATCGAAGAGGGCAGCGAGGCCTGCAATTGCGGAAGCAGCGCCTTGATGCGATCAACCACCGCGATAATGTTCGCGCCCGGCTGACGCTGAATATTGACGATTACCGCCGGCGACTCGTTGATCCAGGCCGCTTGCCGGACGTTCTCGACATCATCCACCACGGTTGCGACATCGCTGACGCGCACCGGCCCGTTGTTGCGATAAGCGACAATCATCGACGCATAGTCGGCGCTCGAAAGCAACTGATCGTTGGCGCCGATCTGGTAGGCCTGATGCGCGCCGTCGAAATTACCCTTGGCCTGGTTGACGTTGGCGGCGGTAATGGAATTGCGCAGGTCTTCCAGATTCAATCCGTACGACCCCAGCGCCGTAGGATTGGCCTGGATGCGCACGGCCGGTTTTTGCCCGCCGCTGATACTCACCAGACCCACGCCCGGCAATTGCGAAATCTTGGGCACCAAACGGGTGTCGGCCAGATCCTCCACCTTGGAGAGCGCGAGCGCATCCGACATCAGCGCGAGCGTGAGGATAGGCGTATCGGCGGGATTCACCTTGGCATAAATCGGAGGAACGGGCAGGTCCGCCGGCAAATACGTCCCGGACGCATTGATGGATTGCTGCACCTCCTGCTCGGCCACGTCGATGTTCAACGTCAAATTGAATTCGAGCGTGATCACCGAACTGCCATCGGAGCTGGTGGACGTCATCTGCTGCAGTCCGGGCACCTCGCCGAACTGGCGTTCCAGCGGCGCGGTGACCGACGACGCCATCACGTCCGGACTCGCTCCCGGATAGAACGTGATCACCTGGATGGTCGGATAATCCACCTCCGGCAAAGCCGATACCGGCAGTTGCTTGTAGGCGACAGCGCCCACCAGCAAAATCCCGGCCATCAACAGCGACGTTGCCACGGGCCGGACAATGAATGTCCGAGAAGGATTCACGAGAGTTATTGCCTCACGATGCTGCTTTGTGCGGCCGCCCACCGCCTGGCTTGCCGCCGCCGGGTTTGCCGCCGTCCGGATTTCCGCCATCGAATTTGCCCGGACCCCGCTTGCCGGAGGGCTTCTCCCCGGCGACTTCCGCGATCACCTTGCCGCCCTCTTCCAGCCGGTCCACGCCCACGGTGACAACCGTGTCGCCCGGCGCCAAGCCTGCCGTGATTTCGGATTGGTCGCCTTCGGTGGTGCCCACCGTGATGGAACGGACATTGACGGTTCGATCAGGATTGATAAACCACACGTAAGTGCCTGTCGAATTGCGCTGTATGGCATTGTTGGGCAGCAACGTAACGTTGGGCTTTTGCTGTACCAGCAGTCGCGCGTTCACGAATTGGTTCGGAAACAGCTTCCCCTCGGGATTCGCGAAAACAGCGCGCAGCTTTAATGTTCCGGTGGTGGGGTCGATTTGGTTGTCGGTGGTTTCCAGCTTACCGTCGGCCAGCTTGTTCTTCAGTTCGCGATCCCACGCCTCCACCGACAACTCTTCGCCGGAGCGCATCTTGGCCAGGATGGGCGGAAGCTGATCCTCTCCCACCGTGAAGATCACGCTGATGGGGTCGATTTGCGTAATCACCACCAGCCCAGTGGTGGCGGTGGCTTGCACGATATTTCCCGGATCCACCAGCCGCAAGCCCACGCGTCCGGTGATCGGCGACGTGATTTTGCAATAGATCAGATTCAGCTTGGCGCTATCGATCTGGGACTGGTCGGTTTTGATCGTTCCCTCATACTGAGTGACCAGCGCTAGCTGGGTGTCGAGCTGCTGTTGAGGAATCGCGTCCTGCTTGATCAGTACGTTGTATCGATCCAGATCCAGGTGCGCGTCCTTGAGCAGCGCTTGATCGTGGATGAGTTGGCCTTCCGCCTGCTCCAACTGCACCTCATAAGGCCGCGGGTCGATCTCGACCAGCAAGTCGCCTTTCTGAACGATCTGCCCTTCTTTGAACTGGACCTTCATGAGCTCGCCGGTCACGCGGGAATTCACTGTAACGGTGTAAATGGGTGTCACGGCGCCCAGGCCTGTTACGAAGACCTTAATCTCTCCTTTGGTGGCTCGGGCCGCCACCACCTGCGAAGTACCGCCGCCCGCGCCACGCCCCCGGCCTCTGCCCTTTGCCGTGGCCTGCGATGTCGTGTCCCCGCTCGGCAGGAACGTTTTGAGTTTCGGCCATTGCCAATATGCCACGCCAGCGATTACGGCCAGGACTACCAACCAGATCCACCCCCGGCGCCGGCGAGGCGGCGGCGTTTGGGGCGGTGGGAGCAAATCATGCTGAATGTGCTTCGGCGGGAGAGGACGAGAGTGTTCCAACGCGGACGGAGTGGTGGTGCTTTCCATGGTCCTAGATTACTAACGACAGCATAACCTAATTTGTTACAGGATAATGCTGCTAAGGGGGCTGGAATCCGACACATAGCTCGAAAGGGCCATATGTGGTTGAGGCTATTACTTAGGGTCCGGCTCCGACCCGATTTTCCGGCCGTCCGGGAGGGTGACCTGACGCCCGTCGACGGCGTGGGAGCCGTCTTTGGCAACGAAGCCATGAACGACGACCTTGTCTCCGGCCTTCAGTGTATCGTGGGTCCAGCCCCGCCGCGCGAGGCGTTGCGGACCTCCGGTCTCACAGGCCCAGTTCACCACCGTGCCGTCCGGACCGGCGACATCCACGTAATAGTGCACGTGCGGGTTTTCCCAGTCGATGGGCGTGACTACTCCCTCCAGTGTGACCGGTTTCGAGGTGTCGAACTCCTCGGCAAAGGAGTGATGAGCGAGAGCCGGCAGTCCGCTCCCCAGGATTACGAGGCCCGCGAACACTGCGAGGAATCGGTGAGGCATGGCGATATCTCAACCTTACAATTTTTCTCGGCTGGCCGCGGTAAAAAATTGAAAAGCGCGCCGAGTGGGCTAGCGCCCAATTCTTCGGCAGATCGCATCGATACCGGAAACGCGCTTCAGTCCTGCCCACAGGAACGGAGGAAGCGCGCGGAGAATCTGAGAGCGATACCAGCGGTTGGCTTCTTTTGCACCGGATCTTTGCCGGACGAGGTGACGGCGCTCCTGGAGGTCTCCGAGGAGGGCCGACCACCTTTGCCTCCGCATGAATCGTTGAACCGTGCGCCGTGGAATCTTGCTTCGAATCTCCTCAGTTGCCTTGCGGAGCTGAGGAAGGGCTTGACCCAGCTCGGCGGCGGTAACGTAACCCTCTGGTGACTCATGGTCTCGTTTCCAAGCGCCAAAAACGGCCGCAAATAACTCTCTGTCGAATGGATCCGCAGCTTCGGCCCATCGCTCAACTTCTTCAAGGCTTTTGTTGCTCTCATCTTCGTTCATTCGATCCTGGGCTCCTCATGATGTCATCTTCCGATACATCTCCACCAGCGCGGCCACGCCCAACATGCTTTTCAACGCTTTCTTGGTAGCTTCCCATACAATCCACGTCAGGGATACCGTTTGAGTCCAGAACCAAAAGTTTGCTCTGCGTGCTCCGAACTTGTTTCGGATGAACTCATATCGTTCTTCCAAGTCGCCGAGAACGGCATCGCAGTCCTCGGCACGCAAGAAAAGATAGAACAGGAACTCGGCGTTCAGAGGGGGAATTTGCGGCAGCTTTTCAACCCTCAGCCGTCTCTTCCCCGCAGGTGTCGCCACGCCGGACTCCGAGTGCCAATGCTCAATGAGCGCCGGAACTATGCTACTGCCCATTGAAGTGAAGATGAGCGCCGCAACTACGGCCAGCGCGAGGTCAGCGAGACGAGTGTCCACGTCGAAGTGGCGCAGCAGCCAGGCGACGGTGAGGAAGACAATCACATGCACGACGCTGGTTAACGATATAGTTAGGACCAGCCAGAACCTTTCACGGTGCAAACTGAGGCGCTGCTTCAGAACTTCGTCCACGAAAGGACCGCGGGGATAAAGACGTTGTAAAACCGAAGGAGTTGTCATTTATTGTCTAGTCTTTTCTGTCGCAACCGCTTTCTTCGCCCTGATAGAAAGAACCAACAGGTCCCGAACGACGAATATAATAACCGGCCCTAGCGTAGCTGCTCCAAAGACGAGCTGCACTGCTCGGAAGATGATGTTTTCGATGCCATGCGGCTCGAAATAGCTTACGGCCCTCTCGACTCCGACGTTTAGAACGGCGAGAACTATTAAGACAACTGAGTGGACGAAAACGTCGAATAGCAGAGCACCATACTAGGTAGTCTTGCCCTTCAACGCGGGGCCGCCGTCAGCCATTTCAGGCTACGATAGCATTAAATCTACCTCTTTAACACACTCGCTATGACCTAATCCTCCTCCATATTTCCAAAACCTCTTCGGACCAAGAACTGTGATCCACGATCCCTTTTGCAGCCGTCCAGGCGAGGACAGTCAGGAGCGGCTTCATCAGCAACTTTCTGAGCCACGCCCAAACGATCGGACCCACGGACCGGATCGCTTCAGTCCAGCACCAAAAGTTCGCTCTGCGCGGGCCGAACTTCATGTGGATGGCTCTGTAGCGTTCTTCAAGGTCACCAACAAGCGCATCGCAGTTCTGAGGGGAGAGGAAGAGATAGAACAGAAACTCGGCGTTCATGGGAACTCTCGCGTTCCCAGTTCGTTTGGTGATTCGTGCAGGTCTTCGCGCTGTCTCTTCCTCGACGCTTCGGCTGGCGACTTGGTAGTGTCTCCAAAAGCCCACGTACGCCATTACGCCGGCACCAAGAGCCGAACCGAATCTCCAAGGTAGGACCAGCATAGAGCGGAGACTCACACCACCCCTCCGATCTCTTTCAGCGCGGTCAGCATGTTGTCCGCAAGTTGCATGGACTTATTCAGTGCAAGCTGTCCCGCCGCCTGGATTTTGAAGAACCGCTTCGCCCGCCCGCCTCGCTCTGGCGTTGGATCGCCGAACCAGGATTTCACATAGCCCTTCTGTTCCAGCCGGTCCAGCGTGGTGTACACACTACCGATGGATCTCGATCCTTCCGCCAGTTCTTCCACTTTCTCGTGAACCGTGGCCCCGTACGCGTTTTCCCCAAGAATGACCAGCGAGGTCAGAATGATTTGCTCAAACGTGCCCAAATTGTCGTTTGTTGCCATTACCCCTACATTGTATGGCATCTAGAGATCGGTGTCAAGGGAAAGTG
>Ga0302326_10004640_pt1 | contig 31681 bp, 30 predicted proteins | sample Palsa_T0_3_FD_202264 | JGI IMG/M metagenome (GOLD analysis project Ga0302326, IMG submission 202264) | Peat permafrost microbial communities from Stordalen Mire near Abisko, Sweden - Palsa_T0_3 | ecosystem: Environmental > Terrestrial > Soil > Palsa > Peat permafrost | place: Sweden: Abisko...
ACTTGGTTTGGGCCTGGGGCCCGTCGTGCGCGTCCACCACCAGGAGGACGCCGTCCACCATCTTCATGATGCGCTCGACCTCGCCGCCGAAATCGGCGTGACCGGGCGTATCGACGATGTTGATGTGGTAGCCGTTCCATTGGAACGCCGCATTCTTGGCGCGGATGGTGATCCCCTTTTCGCGTTCGAGATCCATCGAATCCATCACCCGCTCTTCGATTTTTTGGTTTGCGCGGAAGGTGCCCGACTGGCGCAGGAGTTGATCGACCAGCGTGGTCTTGCCGTGGTCAACGTGCGCGATGATCGCAATATTTCTAATTCGGTCCATGGAGAATTCGGGGTGGGAAATATCGTCGGAGGATGCCACGGCGTCAAACGACATTCGGGCCGCAAGCCCGGCGTGCTTGAAAGTGGTTCCAAACTGCGCGCGAATGCAGGTCACACCCAAAAAATTCCTTTTTTACCCGGATTCACCGCCATCCACCGCCATTGGACCGGATTGGCTGGAATCTTGCGCGGCTGGCTTCGGGTCGTCGTCCTCGGGGAATTCATCCGGATCACCGCGTCAACTCCGGGCAAAACCGCCGGCCAGCCTCTTTCCATATGAGTGCAAATATAGCACGCGTTTCGCAATAACCCAGGTTTCCATTGGCTGGGTTGGTTCCATTGAGCTAAATTTCGCTTTTCACCGCCTCTTGAGTCGATCCGCCGTCAAATGCCCGCTGGAACTGATATAAAGCACGAACAACGGCAAGCCATGGGGAAAGAAAGGAATCGCAGCGGCAGGAATTTTCCGCCTGCTGGAGCAAGAGTCTTGACCCATACGCTCTTGTCTGTTGGCCGCCTCATTCTTTAAGTTTGATATACAAAACTTTTGCGCAATAGCGGGCTTCGTCTGCCGATGAAAACTCGGCCACAGGATCCTCCTGGTCTTTTCTATTGACGATTCGGAATGGCTTCAACTCCGGGTGTCCTCCGATCGAAACCGACATCTCGACTCCGTCGCTTGCCAGCCGCGAAATCGTTTCCGCCTGACATTGATATTTGACCGGCGTTAGCGCGATGGGAAACTCGAAACTCTGACCCTTCCGCTGAAGTCGAGAATGATCTTCATCATCGAATGCTCCCACGCTGACGTCGTTCAACGTTGCCAGATTGTTGAAGACCGAATAATTCCATTCCATCTTCGGCTTGCCGTCGAGGGCATCAAAATAAAAGACCTCCTGCAGCTTTTTCCCGGAGGTGAGGCCCTTAAAATCCAGCACGACATAAAATACCTCCTCGGCGTACGAATCCAGGAAGCTTGTGTGAAGCAGATCGAAAGTATCCCCTGGCGGCTTTCTCATGTTGCCGGCGACCTCCATCGCGATCCCAACCGCTGCGCGCTTGGGAGAATGCAGGTACTGGAGAAGGGACCGAATACCGATGACCGCGGCCAGGAGTGCCGCGGCGGCAATGAGGATGCGAAACTTCATTTGCCCAAAGTCCGTCTAATATCCGACGTATCGACGTACGACGGGCATGGGGCCGCCTGGGGGGCCGCCATTTGCTTCAACCGTCGGGCGGAACCCAAAGTTGCCGATAGTCACGATTCCAACTGCGTAATTTACTGTTGCGTCAGCAGAAGCAGTCAGCCCGGGCGCGACAACGATCCCGACATGACCAAATTGCCCTCCATGGTTTTGGGCAATTACGTCTCCCGGTTGCGCCTCGGACACGGGAAAAGGGGGCGACCAATCCTCAATCTTCACCTTTGGATCAGCCCATTCATAAGCAAGCGGCGCCCTGCCCTTATAAAGGGGCCTGCTGCCTGTCGCTTCGTAAATCCAATCAGCGACCACAAGGTTACATTTATTGGTAAATTCGCCTGTTCTTAGCCACGTCTTATCGTGTTCGTGAGACCGAGCCACGGCAACAATCGCCGCCCGGTATTTTGGGTTGTTAATGGACCAAAGCTTCTCTTGAATTGCCTCGTTGATATCGCTTTCGCCACCAGAAGTCGTCCACTGGCCGCCGCCCGGTTGCCCTGCGGGAAGGCGAGGCTCATAGGGATCATAGCCCTCATTGGCTAAACCGTGGTTAATATCTTCGCTCGATGCTTCTTCCAAGACGATGGCTGCCGCTGCCGGTGCGAAGATCAGTTTGACCGCGTCTGTGCCCGCGGATTTTGTGTTGGACAAGTCGGCCCGATTTTGTGTCCGCAGGGGGAATGCCGGCCCAATCAGTAATTTAACCTTTGGCTCGCCCACATCAGCCCCCCATCTTCTGTCCGCCGCCCTTATTTACCTTCATAACCTCCGCTTTCTCCTTTCCGCCACCACATTTTTACAGGTTCCGCCAACCCTAAAACGCTACAGCAATCCAATCTAAAATGCAAGTAGAAGTTTGGGACTATCCAGGAGATTTTTGGGCAGCCAGTCGGGGTTAGAGCGTCTGCCAAAACCAGTTTCCATTTATGCGCTCAATCTCGAGTCATTCTGAGCGAAGTCTTCGGAGCGAAGAACCCCGCATCAATGCCTGCGCGTCCATTCCTGCTCATCGTGCCGAGTGGGATCCTTCGCTTCGAGGACTGCGCTCAGGATGACACATGCTAAGCGGAAATCACTTTCGGCAATTGCTCTAGGCAACACCGGGCTGTTGCCTGAAAAGAGGATCGCTGAGAGCTCTTAAGGTTAAGCGTGCTCCCCCCGGCGTCAGGCGAGAGGGGTCAGCGTTTGCATATTGTTATTTGGCGCGCGATTCTCCTCACATCCACGGAGCACACGCAGAAGGGGTCAGGCGTGGGGTCAGCAACAAATCACGACAGAATAATCCATTCGCGCAGGCCTTTCACCGAGGGTTCTTACCGCGCGCCGGCGCTCCCCACCACGTTTTCGAGATACCACCGGTAGGTTTTTTCGATCCCTTCGCGCAGAGGGGTGCGCGGCGCCCAGCCGAGCGATTTGATCTTCTCGATGGAAAGCAATTTCCTCGGCGTGCCGTCCGGCTTGCTCGTGTCGAAAACCAGCTCCCCCTTGTAGCCGGCGACCTCGCAGATCAATTCCGCAAGTTCGCGGATGGTGATGTCTTCACCGCAGCCGACATTGATGATCTCGGGCGATTCATATTCTTCGAGAAGAAAACGGCACGCGCCCGCGAGATCATCGACGTAGAGAAATTCACGCCTCGGCGCGCCGGTGCCCCAGACGACGACTTGTGCGGCGCCATCCCGCTTCGCTTCGTGGATTTTCCGCAGGAGCGCCGGGAGCACGTGCGAACCCTTCAGGTCGAAATTATCGCCCGGCCCGTAGAGATTGGTCGGCATGGCGCTGATGAAAGTCCTGCCATATTCGCTCGCGTAGGCCTGGCAGAGGCGGATGCCCGCGATCTTGGCGATGGCATAGGCGTCGTTCGTCGGCTCGAGCGGGCCGGTCAGCAACGCGGTCTCGGGGATGGGCTGGGGAGAAAACTTCGGGTAAATGCAGGAGCTGCCCAGGAAGAGAAGCTTCTCGACGCCGAACCGCCAGGCGGACTCGATGAGGTTGTTCTGGATTTTCAGGTTATCGAGAAGGAACTCGACCGGGAAATCATAGTTGGCCTTGATGCCGCCCACTCGCGCCGAGGCGATCACGACGACCTGCGGGCGCGCCTCTTCAAAAAAGCGGGCGACGGGCGCGCTCTCGGTCAGGTCCAATTCAGCGCGGCTGCGCGTCACGATCTTCCCGTAACCATTGGCGTGCAGTTCGCGCACGATCGCGCCGCCGACCAGGCCCCTGTGTCCCGCTACAAAAACTGATTTCTCCTTCATCCTTTGAATTTTGGGGGACTATACCCGGAATTTGGGCTTCGTCATTCATTAACTCTATCCATTTCCCCCGGCTTGCATCATATTTGCAGGGAATGAAAACGACGGCTGAATTCGACACCATCGAAGAGGCAATCGAGGAAATCCGCGCGGGACGCATGGTCATCGTCACCGACGACGCGGATCGGGAAAACGAAGGCGATCTGGTGATGGCCGCGGAGAAGATCACCCCCGAGGCGGTCAACTTCATGGCGACGCACGGCAGGGGCCTCATCTGCGCTCCCATCACGGAAAAGCGCGCGGCCGAACTCGGGTTGCAGCGGATGGTGCTCAATAATCGGGAAAGCCAGAAGACCGATTTCACGGTGTCCGTGGACGCCGCCCACGGGATAACGACGGGCATCAGCGCTTCGGACCGCGCCACAACCATCCGGCTTTTGGTCGATCCGAAGGCGACGCCGGGCGACCTCGCCCAACCGGGCCACGTCTTTCCCCTCCAGGCGAAAGCCGGCGGCGTCCTGCGGCGCGCGGGTCATACGGAGGCATCCATCGATCTCGCGCGCCTGGCGGGCCTCGCCCCGGCGGGCGTTGTCTGCGAGATCCTCCATGACGTGGCCATGGCGCGGCTCCCCGAGCTCATGGAATTCAAGAAGACCCATGGGCTGAAGATTTGCACGATCCAGGACTTGATCGCCTACCGGCGCCGCCGGGAAAAACTGATCGTCTCCGAACAAGTGATCGATCTGCCGACCGCGTATGGCGATTTCGAACTGCACATGTACAGGTCGCTCGTTGATAACTTCCACCACCTCGCCCTCGTCAAGGGAGAGATAAGCAAGGAGACGACAACGCTGGTGCGCGTCCACAGCGAATGCCTCACGGGGGATGTCTTCGGTTCCATGCGGTGCGATTGCGGCAACCAACTTCACGCCGCGCTCCGGCAGATCGAGGAAGCCGGCAACGGAGTCCTGGTCTATATGCGCCAGGAAGGCCGCGGCATCGGGCTTTCCGCGAAAATCCATGCCTACAAACTCCAGCAGGAAGGCCTCGACACCGTCGAAGCGAACGAAAAGCTCGGGTTCCCCGTCGAGCTGCGCGACTATGGAATCGGCGCGCAGATCCTGGTGGACCTCGGCGTGCGCAAAATGCGTTTCCTGACGAATAATCCCAAAAAAGTGGTTGGCCTCGAAGGGTACGGCCTTGAACTGGTGGAAGTCGTCCCGATCAAGTGCCCGCCGAACCCTCACAACAAAAAATACCTCGAAACCAAGCGCGTGAAGATGGGCCACTTGTTGTGAGCAATTCGCCTCCAGCCCGCCCGCGCCAGATGGCCCAGCGGCGCCGCTCGTTCGCGATCGTCGCCAGCCGGTATAATTACGAGTACGTCCAGGGGCTCATCGAAAACGTAAAAAAGGAGATGACCGTGCTCTCCCCCGGCGCGGCCATCACGGTGCACGAAGTGCCCGGGGCTTTCGAGATACCGCTCATCGTGCAGGAGGTGGCCGCGCGTGGCTCCGTCGAGGCGATCCTCGCGCTCGGCGTCATCATCCAGGGAGAAACGGAGCACGCCCGGCTCATCGCCCAAGCCGTAACCGACTCCCTCCAGCGGCTCGGTCTCCATTACAAAGTGCCGGTCATCCACGGAGTCTTGCTCGTCGCCGATGAAAAACAGGCGAGGGCGCGCTGCCTCGAGGGCGAACTCAACCGGGGCGTCGAAGCCGCCCGCGCCGCCGTGAGGATGAGCCAGCTCATCCAGCAAACGAGGGAGCGGTAGCGGTCGCGCGGAGAGCACCCCATGGGCAAACGCCGTGAAGGCCGCGAGGCCGCCGTCCAGTTTCTTTTTCAAAGAGATCTCAACCCGGAGGAGGAAGCCGGCTCCCGGGAGAGCTTCTGGGCGATGCTCCCGGCCACGAAAGGCACCCGCGACTTTTGCGACGGCCTCATCCAGGGAGTTCTCGATAACCGGGAAGCGATCGACGGACGGATCAAGAAATACGCCGTGAACTACGAACTGAACCGCATCGCGACCGTGGACCGGAACATTCTGCGCATCGCAATTTATGAGATGCTCTTTTGCGAGGAGATTCCCCCCGTCGTCTCGATCAACGAAGCCATCGAGATCGCCAAACGCTTCGGCTCGGAGGATTCGGGGCGCTTTGTGAACGGAATACTGGATCGCGTCCGGCTCGACCTGACCCGGCCCGCCAGGACGGCAGCGCCTCCCTAGCTTAAAATGGCCCTCGGATTTTTTAAATCGCTCGTCGCGAAGTTCGCGGGCAAGCCGGTCGACTGGGATGAACTCGAGGAAGCGCTCATCCGCTCCGACCTGGGCGTGCCGATGACGCTCAAAATCCTCTCGGCCCTTAAGACACGCGAGAAAATCACCGCCGCCGACGTGGTCGAAGTGGCGCGCGAGGAAATAGCCCGCGTCCTGCCGCTGGAAAGTGCAGCCCTTCGTCCCTTTGCGAACAAGCCGAAGGCGATCCTCATCGTCGGCGTCAACGGCACGGGCAAGACGACCTCCACCGCCAAGCTCGCCCACTTCCTGAAATCGAGGCGTCACTCCGTCATGCTTGCCGCCGCGGACACCTTCCGGGCGGCCGCCATCGAGCAACTGGGCATCTGGGCGGAACGCGCCGGTGTCGAAATGGTGCGCGGCCAGTATAACGCCGATCCCGCCGCCCTTTGTTACGACGCTTATGTCGCGGCGGATCGCAAGAACATCGAGTTCCTGCTTTGCGACACGGCCGGGCGGCTGCACACCAAGAGCAACCTCATGCAGGAACTTGAGAAGATAAAGCGCAGCCTGGCCAAGCACGACGAGACGGCTCCGCACGAGTCCCTGCTCGTGGTCGATGCCACGACGGGGAGCAACGCCGTGGCCCAGGCGCGCGAATTTCATCAAGCCATCGGCCTGACGGGAGTCATCGTCACCAAGCTCGACGGCAGCGGGAAGGGCGGAGTCGTCATCGCGATCCAAAATGAACTCGGCATTCCGTCCCGGTTCATCGGGACGGGAGAGAAGATCGACCAGTTCGCCGCTTTCGACGGGCCGGCCTTTATCGAGCAGATGCTGTGAGCTGTCAGGATATTTCTCCGGGAGCGAGTCGCTCTTCGATGTCCGGGAAATGGAGTTTCATGCAGGCTGGGCAGATGCCGTGGCTGAACTCCGCCTCGGTGTGCGCCGTGACATACCTCTCGACGGTTTCCCAATATCCCGCGTCGTTCCGGATCCCCTTGCAGTGGGCGCAAATCGGGAGCAGCCCGCTCAATGTCCGCACGTCGGCGAACGCTCCCGCGAGCTGCGCCGAAACGCGCCGGAACTCCAGTTGCGCGATCACCTGCCGCGCCAGCGCCTTCAAGGCAAGCGCTTGTTGCGGCTCGAGGACGCGCGGCTCCCGGTCGATGACGCAAAGCGAGCCGAGAGCATGGCCTTCCCCGTCGATAAGCGGCGCGCCGGCGTAGAAACGAATGTGCGGCTCCGAGGTTACATACGGGTTTTCCGCGAAGCGCTCGTCGGCCGCGGCATCTTCCACGATGAAGACGTCCGGGCCCATGATGGTGTGGGCACAGAATGCATGTTCCCTGGACATCTCCGTTTTGTCGATGCCGACGCGAGCCTTGAACCATTGCCGATCCTTATCCACGAGCGTCATGAGAGCGACGGGCGCCCGGCAGATGATGGAAGCGAGGCAGGCGATGTCGTCGAAAGCCTGCTCCGCGGGGGTGTCGAGGATCCGATAGTGGCGCAGCGCGTCCAGCCGCTGCAATTCGTTTTGGGGAATCGGGGGCTGCATTGGAAATTCAGCACTAATGCAACCCGAGCCAAAGGCAACCCGGGCAAATTCCTTAGAGGCTGTGAAAAAAGTAGGAAAGGGTCGTGTTGCCGCGGATTTTGACCTTGGCCAGCGTTCCTCGCCTTAAACAAAGGCAACGCCCCCTATTTGGAAGCAAGCGCTGACTCGACCGCTTGCGCCACTTCGGGTGATTCCGGTTTCGTGCGGGAGTCGAAACGCTTCAGGATTTTGCCGTCGCGGGAAATCAGGAACTTGGTGAAGTTCCATTTGATGTCGCCCGCGAAAGCGGAATCCGCGCCGGCCAGCAGGACGTACAGCGGATGCCGGTTCGCGCCGTTGACCTCCAGTTTTTCATAGAGCGGGAAAGTCACGTTGTACTTGCCCGAGCAGAATTGTTTGATCTCTTCGGACGTTCCCGGCTCCTGCTTGCCAAACTGATTGCAGGGGAACCCAAGAACCACAAACCCCTGGCCGCCGTATTTTTGGTAAAGCGCTTCCAACCCCGCGTATTGAGGAGTGAACCCGCATTTCGACGCGACATTCACAACCAGGAGAACCTTTCCTTCGTATGTCTTCAGAGAAGTCTCCTGGCCGTCAATCGTCTTCAAAGGGATGTCGTAAAGGGAGCCGGCGGCGTGCGCGGAGATCATGGGGAGGAAGAATGCGAACAGGACAAGAAGGGTTTTCATTAAAGCATTACAGTTCCGAAAGGCCCGGCTCTTGCAAGAAGGAAGTGCGAAGCGGCCGGGTCAGGGAGTTCGGGCCGGCCCGTCGCGGCCCGTCGAGGCGAGGCGGCCCATGAAGAGGATCGCGCCCGATTTCTCGTGGCGGATGACATAGAGGAACGGGTGATCCGCGCGGAAGACGACCGGCGGCATCGGCATTGGCATGGCCATGGCCGTCATGCCGACCGCCGTGGCGGCAGCGGCTTCGGCGCCTTCCTCGTTCACAGCGACGAAGGCTTTGTGAATCACCGCGCCAATCTGGAGATCTTTGTGGCCGGTCATCCCCGAGAAATCCGCTTCGCGGCTGAATGCGGCGCCCATCCCCAAGGCCGAGAGTTGCTCGCTCAACTCAAACTGCGCGGTGGTCGTGAACTTCGGCAGCGTAACCTCCACCGTGCGGCGCGCGGCTCCTTCCGTCCAGGAAGCGAGGCTTTCGGCGGTAATCGATTTTTCGAGCGCGGGCAGCCCGTCCGGCTTGCGGGGAAGAAAAATAACCATGGAAAGCTCACCGCCCGCATAGGGAAGTTCCAGCGCCTGGAGTTCGTCATTTTCGAAATAAGCGTAGCTGCCGCTGTGGTGCATCATGGGCGCCTTTTCTTCGCCGGAAGCGTGGAAGGCTTCCTCGCGGGTGTCCGATTTGGCAAACGGCGTCTCCCACGTCCCCTTGAAGTAAATGGCATTCGCCAGCACCAGCCGCGTGCTGGAAGCCAGGACGCCCCGCGCGATCAAGTCCTTGATTTTGTCGTGCGTTTTCTCCTCGACCCAGGCATTGATCGTCCGTCGCGCCCCTTCCGCATCGTGCTCATAATCCACCTCCGCGGGCGTCGCTCCGAAATCCGTCTTGAGCAGATCGAGAAAGGCCGGCAGGAAAGTCTCTCCTTTTTGCGCCCAGATCGAGTTCGCGAGCGACAATTGATAATCTCGCGCCGTCTTTTCGGCATTCAGTTCCGCGAGAGACGCGCCAAGTTCCTTCAGTGGCGTTTCGTCATTCGCGGGAAAATGCAGAACCTTCGCCATCTGCTCCGCCGTGGTTCCCCGCGCGCCGGCATAAGCAAGCGCCAGCGCCACCTCGATGCTCTCCGGCGAGAAAAAGAGATTGCCGCTTTTGGCGGCGAGCCTGCCGTAAAGATCGACCGCAAAAGCATTGGCGCTTGCCATCGGATCGTCCTCCGCAAGGGCAGGCGATGTTATGAAAACAAGGCACGCAAGGAGCGCCACGGCAAATTGCGAGTCGAGGCGGACAAGAGTTTGCGGCCTTTGCACGCGAGTATCATTCGCACGAAATTTCGAAGGGAGCAATCGGCAACGGGCGCGAAATACGGTTGCCCGTTGCGCGTCCAGGCGTTACCATTCCAGGGAATGAAGGAAATCATCTTCAATGTCGAACGCGACGAGGAATCGTCCTATCTTGTCGCATCGTGGGACGATCCGCGGGGTGGGGGTATCACCACGCAGGGCGCGGACTTGCGCGAACTGCAAGAGATGATTCTTGATGCCGCAACAGGCTATTTCCGCGCCGCGGGGGTGCCATTGCCGAGCCGCGTGCGGCTCCATTTCGTGACAGACCCGGAGCTTGCGCTTGCGTGAGACTGCCGGCGGATGTTCACGGAACGGACGCCGTGAAGGTCCCGCGGCGGCTCGGTTTTGCCTCCGATCATCAAACCGGCTCGCACCACATCATGCGCGGAACGGACGGGCGTATCGTCGTAGTGCCGATGCATCGACCCATTAAACGAGGCACTCTGCGCGCGGTGCTCCGCCAAGCGGGCGTATCCTTGGAGGAGTTTGTGCGTGAACTTTAAGGAAGGGAATCGGCTCGTAATCACCGCTGCCATAGGATCCGCCCGTCTTCGAGGGGAACCGCCACGCCGTCGCAGCGCGGTATCACTCGCGCCGTATAGTCCCCCGCTGTCCGGGCCGCGGACACAACCGCGCTGTAAACGCAGCCGCCCGGCGCGCCGGCCAGCGGGCGAATAAGCTGCATCTCCTGCCGGGCCGGACGACCGCCATTTATTCCGTCGGCGTAAAGCTCCACCCGCACCGCTTTCGGATCGAGGTCATCAAGATAAAGCTGCACCTCGATGACGTGCTGCCCGTTCTGGGTTTCCACCTTCACTGCGCCGAAGTGCAGCGCGCCCCATTTCTGTTCCAGACTATGCCGCCAATCGACCATTTGACTGCCGATGGCGCCTTTGTTGGCGATGCGCAGATTGTAAGCGGTGGCAGCCGGGAGGTACTGCTGCCCGGTGTATTCGCGCACCGCGCGGTTGGCGGAGAATTGCGGCGTCAACCGCGCCATGCTTTCCCGCATCCGCGCCACCCAGGCCGTGGGAATGCCCTGGCCGTCGCGGGTATAAAACTCGGGGATCACCTCGCGTTCGAGCAGGTCGTAGAGTGCCGCGGCTTCGACCGCGTCCAAAGCGGGGTCGTCGCCATGTTCCCGGCCGTCTCCCAACGCCCACCCCACTTCGGGCGTGTAGGCTTCCGCCCACCAGCCGTCCAACTCCGAGAGATTGAGGCCTCCATTGACGAGCACCTTCATGCCGCTGGTTCCACACGCCTCCCAGGGCCGCCGCGGCGTGTTGATCCAGACATCCACGCCCTGCACGAGGCGTCCGGTCAAATGCATGTCATAGTCACTGAGGAAGATCACATGGGGCCGCGCCTCGGGTCGCTGGATGAAACGCGTCCATTCCTGAATCAGGGCCTGCCCCGCCTGGTCCGCGGGATGGGCCTTGCCGGCGATGATGAGTTGCACCGGGCGTTGCGGATCGGTCAACAGACGAAGCAGCCGCCCGGGGTCGTGCAGCAGCAGGTTCGGCCTCTTGTATGTCGCGAAGCGCCGCGCAAAGCCCAGCGTCAACGCGTAGGGATCAAAGAGATGTTTCGCGCCGTCGATCAACTCGGGCGAGGCGCCGGAAGCGGCCAGTTGCCCGGACAATCGCCCGCGAGCGTACTCCACGAGAGACTTGCTGGCGCCGAGGCGAAATTGCCAAAGGCTGGCGTCTGAGACGCGGCGAATGTCCTGCTCGAGGGTTTCCGTCGTCCCCAGCCAGCGGTTTTTCTTGCAGGCCTTCGTCCAAAGATCGTCGGCTTCCGCCGAGTCCCAGCTCGGCACGTGAACCCCGTTGGTCACGTATCCGACGGGCACTTCGTCCTCCGGCCAGTGGGGAAAAAGAGGCTCGAAGAGGCGGCGGCTGACTTTCCCGTGCAAGCGGCTCACGCCATTGACCGCCCCGCTCCCCCGGATCGCCAAGTAGGCCATGTTGAAATTTTCCGACGAGTCGTTCGGGTTCTGCCGGCCCAGGGCCAGCAAATCGTGAAGTGTTATCCCCAGTCTCTGCCCGGCATAACGACCGAGATATTGTTCGATGAGGGCGGGAGAGAAACGGTCAAACCCCGCGGCCACCGCCGTGTGGGTGGTGAAGAGGTTCCCCGCTCGCGTGACGGCCAGCGCGGCCTCGAAGGGCGCCTTGGTCTCCTGCATGTAACCGAGGGCGCGTTCCAACACGGCAAAGGCCGCATGCCCTTCATTCAGGTGACAGACTTCCGGCCGGATGCCAAGCGCGGCAAGCAGCCGCCATCCGCCGATCCCGAGGAGCAGTTCCTGCTTGAGGCGCAACTCCGGCCCGCCTCCGTAAAGCTCGCTGGTAATCCCTCGATGAGCGGGGAAATTCGCCGCGTCATTGCTGTCCAGCAGGTAAAGCTTCACCCGGCCGACCTGGACCTGCCAGGCGCGCAGCCAGACCGAGTAACCGGGCAGGGCGATCTCCAGCCGCAACCACTCGCCGTTCGGGTGGCGCAAAGGCGTGATCGGCAATTGTCCGGGGTCGTTATACGGGAAGAGGGCCTGTTGCGCTCCGTTCTTGTCGATCACCTGTCGAAAATAGCCCTGTTGGTAGAGCAGCCCCACGCCGACTACCGGCACGCCCAGGTCGCTGGCGGCTTTGAGTTGATCGCCGGCAACGTTGCCGAGCCCGCCCGAGTAGATGGGCAGCGCTTCGCTCAACATGAATTCCATGCTGAAATATGCGACGCACGTCAGGGGCGCCCCCGGATGATCCTGCTGAAACCACGTGGGCGCCTCTACCGCCTGCCGCCTGGCATGGACCAGGCCATCCACGTTTTTGCGAAAAACGGGATCGGCCAACATGCGCTCGATCCGGTCGCGCGCGACCGTCTGAAGGACCACCCAGGGGTTATGCGTGATTTCCCACAGTTCGGGATCAAGCTGCCGCCACACTTCGTCGGTGGCATGATTCCACGACCAGCGCATATCCAGGGCCAGCTCAGCCAGCGAATCGACTCCCTCGACTTCCGTGGGGAGAAGACCGTATATCGTGACATGTGTTTGTTCGCTCATGTTGTTGAATTCATCATTTAGGGTTCCGGCGGCTCCGCCAAGGCATCGGTGACAATCGTCTGGGCTTCCTCCAGGAGACGGCGCAGATGTTCCGCTCCCCGGAAGCTCTCCGCATAAATCTTGTAGATATTCTCGGTCCCCGACGGACGCGCCGCGAACCATCCGCTTTCAGCCGCCACTTTCAACCCGCCGATGGGAGCGCCGTTGCCCGGGGCGCGGGTGAGGACAGCCTGGATTTTTTCGCCCGCCAGCTCGGTGAGCTTCACCTGCCGGGGCGAAAGTTTCGCCAGCAAGGCCTTTTGATCGGGAGTAGCTGGCGCTTCAACGCGGTCATAGGCAGGCTCACCGAACTCGCGGGTGAGTTCGCGGTAGATTTCGCCGGGGTCGCGGCCCATCCGCGCAGTGATCTCGGCCGCCAGCAAAGCCGGGATGATTCCATCCTTGTCCGTCGTCCAAACGACGCCGTCCAGGCGGGCAAAGGACGCCCCCGCGCTCTCTTCGCCACCGAAGCCGAGCGAACCGTCGAGCAAGCCGTCCACGAACCACTTGAAGCCAACCGGCGTCTCGTAGAGCTTCCGGCCAAGCTTCGCGGTCACGCGATCGATCATCTGGCTGCTCACCACCGTTTTGCCGACCGCCGCTTCCTTGCGCCACTTCGGCCGGTGTTGGAAGAGGTAGAAGATGGCGGCGGAAAGGTAATGGTTGGGCGGCAGCAATCCCGCGCTTCGGGTTACGATTCCGTGCCGGTCATGGTCGGTGTCGCATGCGAAGGCGATATCGAAGCGATCCTTCAGGCCGATCAACCTCGCCATCGCGTAAGGCGAAGAGGGGTCCATGCGGATCTGGCCGTCCCAATCCACAGTCATGAAACGGAAGGTCGGATCGACGGCCTCGTTGACGACCGTGAGGTTCAACCCGTAGCGCTCGGCTATCGGCCCCCAATAGTGGACCCCGGCGCCGCCGAGCGGATCGACACCCATGCTGATCTTCGCGCCGCGAATGGCGTCCATGTCGAGCACGTTGGCGAGATCGGCAATGTAAGCGTTGAGATAGTCGTGCCGATGGGTCGTGGGAGCGCGAAGAGCTTTCTCGAAAGGGATCCGCTTCAAACCCAGAAAGCCATTCTCGAGAAACTCGTTTGCCTTCGCCTCGATCCAGCCGGTGACGGCAGGCTCCGCCGGCCCGCCGTTTGGGGGATTGTATTTGAACCCGCCGTCATGGGGCGGATTATGCGAGGGAGTGACGATAATGCCATCGGCCAGCCCGGTCTTCCTGCCGCGATTGTACGTCAGGATCGCATGGGAAATCACCGGGGTCGGCGTGTATTCGTCCCCGGCTGCGATCATCACCTCGACTCCATTCGCCGCCAGCACCTCGAGCGCCGTGGCGCAGGCCGGGATCGACAGCGCGTGGGTGTCGATCCCCAAAAACAGCGGGCCATCGGTTCCCTGCCGCTGTCGATAGAGGCAGATCGCTTGTGTGATCGCGAGGATGTGGCCCTCGTTGAAAGACCTCTCAAAGGCCGTGCCGCGATGGCCGGAGGTGCCGAACGCCACCCGTTGCGCGGGCGTCGCGGGGTCGGGAGCCTCGGTGTAGTAGGCCGTGACGAGCCTGGGCACGTTGACCAGCATTCCCGGCTCCGCCGGCTTTCCCGCAAGAGGACTTGTTTTCATGACTTTCCGGGCCGGGTTCGGACTGTATCTGGTTTAGGGCCGACTGCACAGCCGCCGGGCCGGCGACGATGATGAAGAGGGCCTCCGCCCCTGTCACGGACTCGGGCTCGTCTTGATCGCAAATTCATCTGCAATCATTTGTGCGTTGCGATTACTTTTGGCGAGTTGAAGCAGGTCGAGGGCGAGCCGCTTCAGGGCGTCTTGGAGAGCCTCTCCGCTTAAAGAGGGTGCGTCCGCCGCGTCATACGGCTTTATCAGGGCGAGCAACTCTGAGTCGTTTGCGCTGGCCGCCAGCGATCTGGTTCGCGCTACGAGACGCGTGTAGACGCCGGCGACTTGGTCGCGCGCGGGAGGGGTCGTTGATTGAACGGTTGAAGGCGAGGCCGGGGACGCCACTGCCGTTTTGAGGTCCCGGTATGCGGCGAGCCTTTCCTCGATGATGTCCGCCGCGGTAATGCCCGTCTGCCCTTTGATGGATGTATCGGTCCCGGCTTTCACCAGAAGTTGCGCGATGTCAGTAACTCCATCCTTCAGCGCCCACATGAGCGGAGTGCCGTCCAAGTCTCCGTCCTGGCTTACGGCATTCAGATGGATGTTCTTGCTCGCAATAAGGAACTTCACCAGTTCGTTGTTCTTGTGCCACACGGCTTCATGCAGGCAGGTCTCACCGGTTTGAGGATCGCTGGCATTGACGTTCCCGCCATGTTTCACTAGCAATTCCTCAAGGGACATGTCCAGGTTGTAGGTCTCGCAGGCCCGTAACATGGCCGTATCCGGGACCTTCGCGCCGCGCTCGAGAAGCAGTTGTGCCATCTCCACGTTGTTCAGGGCGCCAAGGAGAGGCGGCCAGTCGCCGCAGCCGATGCTGCCGTTCGGGTCAAATCCCGCGTCGAGCAGCCGGCGAACTTCCGCGACATCCTTCTTCTCGAGGACAGCGATCTGCATTTGTCTCCAAAGGGGCGTTGCCGTTTCCGGCGGCGTTGCAGTGGCAAATGCGATGTTGTCCAAACCCGCGGCTTTGCAAGCGTCTAAAACCCCCATGACGTATTTGTAATCTGTCTCGGCTGACCGGATAATGATTGCGGGTTTCAACCGAAGCGCTCCGAACTCCTTGAGTTTGGCGGACAACACCGGGAGATCGCACTGCTCGCGGTCCAGCGAAAGCGCGCCATTGGGAGCGACATTGACGACATGCCCGGTGACCGGCGCCTCGGGAGCGGCGGTATCGGCAGCTCCGAGGGAACGCGGCGAAAGAACGAAGAGCAGCCCGACCCCGGCGAGAGCCGTGACAATTTGCAGTCTCATAGATCTATCCGGACTACTCCAAGGGCGGCTTATCCTGATCCTGAACGTTGGACGCCCGAAATCAGCAACGGCGAAAGGATGTCGTACTCGCCGTTGTCCTGCTGAACGATTACCCGGCCCGTAATCTGCATGAACGACGCGTAATCCGGATGCGGCACCTTCAACTCGCGGCCGTCTGCAATGTGAATCACAAACGGACGAAAGGGGCGTGTTTCAATCAATCTCCGAATATCCGCGATCACCGTCGCAAGCTACAGTCATGAGCTTAGGGGCGCAAGCGCTGGCTCGCGGAACTCCGGCAGCGGGCGTGATTGAAAGTGGTCCCGGGACCGATCCGGAGTGCCGCCCGCTGCGCAAAGTGGGTCTGGCTGGGAAAAGGAGGCGGTGCTGGAACGGGCCGAAGCGCGCATGGCCACCCCGCCGGCCATGATGAAGCTGCGTCGCAGTGTGGTGGAGCATCCCTTTGGGACGATTAAGTTTTGGAATTATCAATGGGCGTTGCAAACGCGCGGCTTTGCCGGGGCGCGCCGGAATTACCTTGTTTTGCCTTCGTGGCGGCTCCAGATTGCCCCCGAAAAACGATCCGGATGGAACCGCCGGATGAGCCTTCTCCACGCCTCGGCGAGGACCCGGTTCCTTTGAAATGAGCAATTACAAAGATACTCTCAATCTCCCGCGAACCGGTTTCCCGATGAAGGCGAACCTCGTGGAAAGAGAGCCTGAAATCTTGAAGCGCTGGGAAAGCGAGGGCCTTTACGGCGCGATCCAGGCGGCGCGGGCCGGCGCTCCGCTCTTTGTATTGCACGACGGGCCGCCGTTCGCCAATGGCGACGTGCACATGGGCACCGCCCTCAACAAGATACTCAAGGATATCGTCGTCAAATCGCGGACGATGGCCGGGTTCCGCGCTCCGTTCATCCCCGGTTGGGATTGCCACGGGCTGCCGATCGAATACCGGGTGGTCAAGGAAGCGGGGAAGCTTTCACCCATCGAAGTCCGGCGCAAATCGGAAGCTTACGCCCGCAAATACATCGACATCCAGCGCGGGCAATTCAAGCGGCTCGGGATTCTCGGAGACTGGGAGCACCCTTACCTCACGCTCGATCCCGCGTACGAGGCGGAGGAGGTGCGCTGCTTCGCGCGGTTCGTCGAACTCGGTCTCGTTTACCAAAGCAAAAAGCCGGTCTTCTGGAGCACCGGAGCGCAAACCGCCCTGGCGGAAGCCGAAGTGGAATACCAGGAGAGGAACGACCCGGCCGTCTTCGTGAAATTCCCGATAATCTCCGGCGCCCTTGCCGGGAAGGCGAGCGTGGTGATCTGGACGACCACTCCGTGGACGCTTCCCGCGAATGTCGCCATCGCCATGCACCCGAAGCACCGTTATGTCGCGAGGGCGTTCCGCCACCCGCAAACGGGAGCCATGGAGAATCTCGTGCTTGCCGAAGCGCTCGTTCCCGCTTTCCAGCAAGCCACGGGATGGGAAGCAACCCCGGAGGAGCCCCTCGCGACGCTGCCGGGCCGCGATCTTGAAGGGACCGAGACGCGCCACCCTTTCCTGGAAAGAGAACCGAAAATCATTCTCGGTGATTTCGTGACGCTAGACACCGGCGCGGGAAGCGTCCACATCGCTCCCGGCCACGGCGCGGACGACTACGCCGCGGGCATGCTCCACGGCCTGCCGATCCTTTCGCCGGTGGACGACCGCGGTTTCTTTACCGAGGAATGCGGGGTGCCCTCGCTCACGGGCAAATATGTCTTCGACGCCAACGCCGAAGTCGTCGAATTGCTCCGTGAAAAGGGAGCGCTTCTTGGCGAACAGGTTTACAGCCATTCCTACCCTTACTGCTGGCGTTCAAAAACCCCGGTGGTATTCCGGGCCGTCGATCAGTTCTTCATCAATATCGACAAGCTGCGGCCAGCCGCCCTGCGCGCCATCGATGAAGTCCAGTGGTTCCCGCATCGGGGCCGGAACCGCATTTATTCGGCCATCGAGTCGCGCCCGGACTGGGTCATCTCCCGCCAGCGCAGTTGGGGTGTGCCGCTGCCGGTCTTCTATTCCGCGCAAGGGAAACCGATCCTCGATGCCGGCTGGATAAGGAAACTCGCCGGCCTCGTGGAATCGCGCGGCACGAACGTCTGGTTCGAACTCGATGACGCGGCGCTGGCCCTGGCCCTCGGCCTGCCCGAAGGCGTCACGCACCGGGGAGACACCCTCGATGTCTGGCTCGATTCCGGCGTGAGCCACGCCGCCGTCCTGAGCAAACACCCCGCGCTGCGGGAGCCGGCGGATCTCTATCTGGAAGCCACGGACCAACACCGGGGCTGGTTCAATTCCTCGCTCACGACATCCGTCGCCCTTCACGGCAGGGCGCCCTACAAGACGTGCGTCACCCACGGCTTCGTCGTCGATGTGGACGGCAAGAAGATCTCGAAGTCCGGCGCCTACCAAAAGCCGATGGATGCCGGGCATTTCGTTGGAAAACACGGCGCGGACATCGTCCGGCTCTGGGTGAGCAGCGTCAATTTCACCGACGACGTCCCTTTCTCGGAGGAAATGTTCACCCGCCTCGCGGATACCTACCGGCGCATCCGGAACACCTTGCGCATCCTGCTGGGAAATCTCTACGACTTCAAACCCGGCGTTGATACCGCGGCCTCGCTGACCTTGATCGACCGCTGGATCCTTGGCCGCCTTCAGGAAGTCGTTGCCGCATGCCGCGAGGGGTATGAACAATATGAGTTCCACAAGGTCTATCATGCATTGAACCAGTTCTGCGCCGTGGATTTAAGCAGCCTCTACATCGACATCACCAAGGACCGGATGTATTGCGACGCCGCGGATTCACCCCGGCGCCGCGCTTCCCAAACCGCGATGGCGCTTCTTTTTGACTCCTTGGCCCGGCTGCTCGCGCCCATCCTCGCCTTCACCGCGGAGGAAGCATGGCAATCATCCGGCGCGACCGGCTCCGTCCACCTCGAACTCTTCCCGGGCCGCGACACCTCGCTCGTCGATTCCCAAGCGGCGGAACGGGTCCAGGACCTTCTGAACCTGCGCGCCGTCATCGCTCACGCGGTCGAAAGCGCGCGCCAGGAAAAACTCATCGGAAACGCGCTGGAAGCCTCCGTTCACCTGGAGATCGCGGACGCCGGGTTGCTGGAATCACTGGGCAATAACATCGGCGAGCTGGAAGAATTCTTCATCCTGAGCGAATTGACCCTGGGCGCCGGCCCCGAGACAAAGGCACTGCTCTCCGCCAACAAGAACAGGAAATGCGAACGCTGCTGGCGTCATCGTCCGACCGTTGGAATGGACGCCCGTTTCCCGGATTTATGCGACCGTTGCGCCGAAGTCGTGAGCGCGTTGCGCGTGCCACGATGAAACTCTGGTTCCTGCTCACGCTGCCGCTCTATCTCCTCGACCAGGCGACGAAGTGGCTCGTCACCCACAACTTCGCACTGAACGAGAGCCGCACCGTGGTGCCGAATCTGTTCGACCTGGTCTATTACACCAACACGGGAGCGGCCTTCAGCGTCTTCACCTCCAGGAACAGCAACCACCTCTTCATCATCATCTCCTTCGCCACCCTCGCGGGGCTGGTCTTTGCCTATGCGCGCAACCTCTTCCCGGAACGGCTTGGCAAATTCGCCCTCGCCATTCTGGTATCCGGGATTCTGGGCAACCTGACCGACAGGATCGTCCACGGGCACGTCATCGACTTCCTTCTCTTCCGCTTCGGGACCCTGCCCATCCCTCCCTGGCCCGCCTTCAACGTGGCGGACAGTTGCATCTGCACCGCCGCCGGGCTGTTCATCCTCTACTCATTCAAGGATTCCAAGGATTCCAAACAGCCATCGGCTGGGTAGTCATCCTTCTCTGTCGAATGTTCCGGGTTTCGCTTTCATGATTCACTTCGCCGGTTGTCCGCGGTAGTCTTGAGGCCATGCGGGATTTACTCCAGGAGACCGAATCACTCTTTCCTCAAAACCGGGTCTCTCCCGAGGCGAATCGGCTCTCGGCGGAAGACCGGCCCGCACACGATTGGTATCGGTTCGTTCTGTCGTTCCCTCCGCACCTCGTTCGCGACTACATCGCGCGCTTCGGATTAACGGGCGGCCATCGCGTGCTCGATCCGTTCTGTGGCACCGGAACGACGGTCGTGGAGTGCAAAAAGCAGGGGATCGGCAGCGTGGGCGTCGAGGCTCATCCGCTGTCGCACTTCGCGGGCGCGACCAAGATCAATTGGCGGGTCGATCCCGATCTGCTCGAAGAGATTTCCCGCCGCATTGCCGACAACGCCCTGGAGAAACTCGAGGCCGATCACATCATCGACGACCCGCAACGATCTCTCATAAACGAACTCCCGCCCCCGCGCAGGTTGCGAACACTCGCCGCGGAGCAGAAGGATCTCCTTTTGGCGAACTCCATCAGTCCGCTGCCTCTCCATAAGACTCTGGTGCTGTTGGACTGCATCACGCCGTTCGCTAATGCCTCCTGCCATTCGCATCTGCTTGTTGCGCTGGCTAAGGCGCTCTCCGGCCCCATTGGGAATCTGCACTTTGGACCAGAGGTTGGAGTCGGCCCCCCGAAAGCCGATGCGCCGGTTGTTTCCGCGTGGCTCAAGGGTGTTTTCCAGATCGCGCGGGACTTGCGGGGACTGCGTCGCAACGCCGGCATTCCGGCTGTCATTCACCACGCGGATTCGCGAAATCTGGCTGGGGCGGTCGAATCTGCCTCCATCGACGCAGTAATCACCTCTCCACCCTATCCGAACGAGAAGGATTACACGCGCACAACCCGCCTCGAATCCGTTTTGTTGGGATTCGTCTCATCGAAAAAGGAACTGCAAAACCTAAAGCGCACCATGCTTCGCTCCAACACCCGCGGAGTTTACAAAAGCGACACGGACGACGCGTGGGTGGAGAAGCACGTGGAGATTCAGCGCGTGGCAAATGCCATCGAAGCGCGCCGGATCGAACTGGGAAAGACCAGCGGGTTTGAGCGTCTGTATGCCAGAGTGACCAGACTTTATTTTGGCGGCATGGCCCGGCATTTGGCGGATATGCGGCGACTTTTGCGTCCGAACGCACAGCTCGCTTATGTTGTGGGAGATCAGGCGTCCTACCTGCGGATTATGATTCGCACCGGCCAGATTATCGCCTCCATCGCGGAGGGGCTAGGTTATGAAGTAGTCGGTATCGACCTGTTCCGGACACGGCTGGCGACAGCTTCAAGAGCGCAACTCCGGGAGGAGATCGTGGTCTTACGGTGGCCCGGAACACGATAGGGAACGAGATGCCGCCAAACCGGTATTCGCAGATCGTCGAGAAAATCTTCCTTGCTCATTACAAACCGGGCGATCATCAAGTTTCGTTCGAGCGGGAAGAAATGGCCACCGTTGCCAGAGAACTGGGAATCGTGTTGCCGAAGAATCTCGGCGACGTAATTTACACCTTCCGTTATCGTTCGGCGCTTCCGAACGCGATCAGCAGTGTCGCGCCGAAGGGCGAGCATTGGATAATTCGTCCGACAGGCCGCGGCAAATATCAGCTTGTCTTGACCAAGGAATGGTCGATTTCACCCAACCCGATGCTGTCAAAGATCAAAGTGCCCGATGCCACTCCAGGCATCATTGAGAAATACGCGCTGAGTGACGAGCAATCGCTTCTTGCCAAGCTTCGCTACAATCGCCTGATAGACATCTTTACAGGAATCACGTGTTACTCCCTGCAAAATCATCTTCGCACAATGGTTCCAAGCATGGGCCAAGTCGAAACCGACGAAATCTATATCGGCCTCGATCGGCAGGGGGTCCACTATGTCTTGCCCGTTCAAGCCAAAGGAGGGCGGGACAAAATGAGTGTGGTGCAGATCGAACAGGATTTGGCTCTGTGCGCTGTGAAATTCAAAGGGTTGGTTTGCCGCTCCATCGGGGCGCAGTTCATGCCAAGCGATATGATCGCCTTGTTTGAGTTTGAGCGTGGAGACCAGGGTGTCTCCCTCCGAAATGAAAGGCATTATCAACTGGTCCCTCCCGACGGAATAACCGCGGATGATTTGAAACACTACGGAACGCTTCAGCCCGAATAACGGGCGCTTTCGCTAAAAAGCGGGTTTCAACGTTGAAATGTGCGTGCGATAGTATGCTGTGCTCGCTCCTTCTGTTGATCTGGTCGACGAAATCCGCGCTCTTAAACGCGAACGGAATGCCGTGATCCTTGCGCACAATTACCAGGTCAAGGAAATCCAGGACCTGGCGGATTTCGTGGGCGATTCGCTCGGGTTGAGTTTTCAGGCGGCCAAGACGGATGCGGATGTCATCGCGTTCTGCGGGGTTCATTTCATGGCCGAAACCGCGAAGATCGTGAACCCTCGCAAGACCGTGGTGCTGCCTGACCTGGATGCGGGCTGCTCTCTCTCGGAATCGTGTCCGGCGGACAAGCTCGAAGCGTATCTGAAGGAACACGCGGATAAGAATTATTATGTCATCGCCTACATCAATTGCAGCGCCGGTGTGAAGGCCCTTTCCGATGTGATCTGCACCAGCGGCAACGCCGTGCGGATTGTCGAGTCCGCTCCGCGCGAACGAAACATCCTGTTCGTCCCCGACCAAAACCTCGGGGCGTGGGTGATGGAAAAGACGGGGCGCAAGATGGAACTTTGGAAGGGAAACTGTTACGTCCACGTCGAGTTCACGCAGAACAGCATCAATCGAATCCGGGAAACGCATCCCGAAGCGGCTGTCGTGGCGCACCCGGAATGCACGTTCGCCGTCCGCTTGCTCGCGGATGAAGTTTGTTCGACGGAAAAGATGATTTCCTATTGCCGGGAATCGAGCAAAGCGGAGTTCATCATCGTCACGGAATCCGGCATGCTCCACCGGTTGCGCCGGGAGATTCCGCACAAAGTTTTCATCCCGGGGCCGACCGAGTTGTGCGCTTGCGCGGATTGCCGGTTCATGAAAATGAACACGCTGGAAAAGCTGCACGACGCTTTGCTGAATCTGGAGCCGGAGATCATTCTCCCGGAGGCGATTCGCGCCCGCGCGGAGCGGCCGATCCGGCGAATGCTCGAATTGAGCGCGCGCTAAGCTCGAATGAGCGCCCGGTAAGCTCGAACTGAGCGCTCGGCAAGGCCGCGGTCAATTCGGGTAAGGACGCGGGGGCGGCGTGGCTGCCGCCGCCGGTGGGGCGTGCCCGAACGAGAATGGAAAGAACCCGTGCCGGGGCGCGGCGGGCGTGGGTGTCGCGACCGGGGACGGCAGGGCCGCGGGGCGGGCGGCGGCGGGTTTTGGCCTTGGCCTGCGCCTTTCCGGCGGAACTCCATAGATACGGACCTCGGCGCCGACGGGGACGGTGTTAAAGAAGAGGATCGCTTTTTCCCTCGGCATGCGCACGCAGCCGTGCGAAGCGGGATAACCCGGCAGGACGCCGGCGTGCATCCCGTTGGCGCCATCGAATCGCATGAAGTATTTCATCGGCGCGGGAACGAATTGGCCGCCCGGAGGGACTGGCATGTCCGCATCCGCGTCCCGCACCACGATATGCCCCGAGGCGTCCGCGATCCTCCCATAGAGCGAAGAGAGGTGATTTTCGTCCTTCTCGAGAACCTGGAAGACGCCCGTCGGCGTGCGATGCCCCTGGCGTCCGCTGGAAATCGGCGTCTCATAGACGATCTGTCCGTCCTGGAGAAGAGAGGCCTTTTGCGCCCCCAGGTCGATATTGATGGAAATCGCGGCGCCGGCTCCCGAGAAAGTCGCGGCCAGGCATACGGCTTGAACCGCAAGGAACCGTATACCTAATCGCACACAGGTACATTTAGCTGGAATCGTGCCGGTTGCAATAACGTCAGATTCGTCGAGACACAGCCCGCTTTTTCCCGCATCATCGAGTCAGTGTGTCCGCGCCCTTTCATGAAAAGGTAGTTCTCGTCGATCACCCGCTGGTTCGCGCCAAGCTCACGAGGATCCGCGATAAGGAGACTTCTCACGAGGAATTCCGGCGCGGAATCAGCGAACTGGCGGCGTTGCTTGCCTTTGAAGCAACCCGGACGATCGAAACCGTCCCGGCAGCCGTGCAGACGCCGCTCGCGCCATTTGCCGGCGCCGCCCTGGCGCGGCCGGTCATCCTGGTTCCCATTTTGCGCGCCGGCCTCGGCATGGTCGATGGCATGTTCAGGGTCATGCCGGAAGCGAGTGTGGGTCATATCGGTTTATTCCGCGATGAGACCACCCACAGGCCGCAGAACTATTACTTCAATCTCCCGGCTCACCTCTCGTCGGCGGATGTGATCGTGCTGGATCCCATGCTTGCGACCGGCTGGAGCGCCACCGCCGCGATCGGCCAGCTCAAGGCGAAGGGGGCGTCCCGCATCCGGTTCGTTTGCCTGGTGAGTTGCCCGGAAGGTCTCGCCCAGGTTTGCGGCGCGCACCCGGATGTTCCCGTCTTCACCGCGGCGATCGATGAAAGGCTCGACGAACGCGCCTATATCGTTCCCGGCTTGGGCGACGCGGGCGACCGTTATTTCGGGACATTTTCCGCGGACGAACGCGCGTAAATCCGGGCTTGCGCACCGGTTCGGAGCTGCCCAAAGGCATGGAACGTGCTGATTCGCATATCATTTATGCGCCGCACACCTTCAACCCTTCCGCGCGCCTCGCAGGTTCTGCACGCCGATTCGCCACTTCGGCGCGCCGGCTTGCGGCTTTCGCGCGCGTTTGCGCTCACCGAGGTGCTCATTGCCCTGGCCATGATCGGGCTGATGGCGTCCGGCGCTCTCTGGGCGCTCGTTCTCATCAACACAAAGGCCTCCATCTCGCGCCTCTACACGGGAGCGATGATGGCGGCCCAAGGCCAGATCGACCTGATTCTGTCCGACACTCCTTTCGAGCCTCAGTTGGACGAATATCCGGCGGCCGGCGAACTCAACCTCGGAACGCAGACACAGGTCATCCCCATTTATACCGACCCGAACAGCGGGAACGTGGTCGTCACTGGAACGATGACAACCACCATTACCGATCCCGGCATGACGGTCAACGGAGACGACCTGAACACCTACCAGGCCACGGTTACCGTTACTTACCAGTTTCGAAATCGCAGCTACACGGTGACGATGAACACCCTGCGCGCGTCTGACGCATGAACAAGCGCGCGTTCACCCTCATCGAAATGATGATCAGTCTGGGGGCCATCGGCATCACCGGCGGCATCATCTTCCTGGTCCTCAACAGCGGCTTCGTCCTTTTCGCCAAAAACACGGCGATCAATGTCGCCCACGAACAGGCCCGCGTGGCGATCCTCCAGATGCAGAGGAACATTCACTCCTCGGTATCCGTCCCTCAACTCGTGGATGTCAATCTCAATCCCGTCACGGGCAGCGGACCGGCGGCCGGCATCTCCTTTCAACTCTTCGCGCTCGGTCCTTATAGGATAGCGGCTGACGCGGCGGCAAACCAGAGCATGGTTTCCATCATTGTTCCCGCCGGCGCCGGGATTCCCGCGGCGCTCCAGCACTTCATCGTCCCGACTCATCAGATCGAGGAGGACATCACGGCCGTGAGCGGCGCCAGCACGGTGAACGTAATGCTCACGGGCACCCTGGGCGTGCCGATCAGCACCTCGAATGGCTCCTACGACATCGTTTCTTTTGTGACGAACCGTGTCAGCTATGTCGTGATCAATGGCCAGCTCCGCTATTACCCGCCGGGCACGGCCGGAACCGGCAACTACAGCGTGCTGGCTTCCGACATAACGAATGCAACACCGTTCGGCATCCCGGTAAACCTGAACAACCATTTCGTCGGGATCGTGCAACTGAGCACCCAGGATCCTGAATATGCCGCGCGCGGTTATCTCTCGACCAACATGTTCATCAACTCTCAGATCCCTTACAAAGCCCAGCTGACGACCTACCAATAGTAAGCATCGTATGAAAAGAGGCGAATCCGGGAGCACCATAGTTATCGTTCTCGTCGTGCTGGCGACGCTCGTCGTCTTCGTCGGGGGCGCATTGAGTTATACCGAGACGCTCGGCCGCCAGGTTCAACGAAGCAACACGATGCAACAGGCGCAGGAAATCGGAGACGGCGCGATCGAGATCGCCTTTTCGAGCTGGCGCGAAATCTGCCGGCAAAGCAACGGGCAGCCGCTGCCAACCGCGAGCTTCCAGTCCATTCCGCTGCCCACGCAGGCGAACTTTCCCGGCATTCCCAATTTCACCGCGAGCACCGCGCCGTCGCAAACGCCGACGACGATACTCTCGAACTTCCGGGTCCAGGCCGTGGATCCGCAGATCACAACCGTGGACGCTTTCGGCGGCAGTTCTCTCAGCACGACGACGGTTCCTCCTTACGGCATCGGCCAGTCGCCCACGCAGACCAGCGCTTACTATCTCGCGACAGCGGACGTGGTGCTCCCGGCGCTGGGGAATCCCGTTAGAGTGAACATCCGCCGCGTTTTCCAGGAGCAGACCATATCGCCATGGAACTGGGCCATCTTCTACAACGACCTCCTGGAAATCCAGGTCGGCCCGCCCATGAATGTGACCGGCTGGGTGCATACGAACGGCAGCCTCTACACTGCCTCGAGCAGCCTCACCTTCGACGCGAAATCGACTTTCTCGCTGAATTGGAACGAAGCCTTCGCGCCGGGCGACCCGCGCGCGCCGGGCGGCTCGGCTTCCGAGACGCCGGCAGACCCGAACTACCCGTCCAATCTCGCGCCCGCGCAGTTGAATCCTCAGTTGCCCTTCGGGTTCGACCCCGCCGACCTCTCCGCGGGCGACAACGCAAACAACACCGACGGCTATTACGAATTGCTCCAGGAACCGATACTCCAGTCGGGAAATTACTCGCCGGACACCACTCAGGAGGACCCGCTCGCGGGGCAGCGCTATTACGACCAGGCCGGAATAAAGGTGCTGGTCGACGGGAACGACGCCGTGACACTCATTGATTCCAACTACAATGTCATCAGCAGCGCGAGCACCGGCAACGATCTCGCTCTTTACAACATCTTCACGAACGCTCTTACAACCGGCAACACCATCCAGGATGACCGCGAAGACGCGACCGTCCGGCTTGTTACCCTGGACGTGGGCGCCGTCACCACCGGCATCCAGACCGCGCAAGCGAATGGCACCCTGACGAATTTCAACGGCGTCATCTATGTAAACGACACGAGCGCCGATCCGACCGGCCAGAATCCCAGCCTGAAAAGGGGAGTCATGTTGACGGACGGCGCCACCCTGCCCGCGGGAGGAATGACGGTCACCAGCCCCAACCCTGTCTATATCCAGGGAGATTATAATACCGGCGCGTCAGGCGGCGTGCAGCCCGCTTCAGATGCTTCTCCCAGCGCTCCCACCAACCCGACCGTAAGCGGTTACACGCGCCAGCCCGCCCTTGTCGCCGGGGATGCTGTTTACATTCTGTCCAACTCCTGGCAGAACGCCAGTTCCTTTACTGACCTAGGCACCCGCGTCGCGTCCAACACCACGGTCAACACGGCGATCCTTGCCGGCATCGTCCCCTCGGCGAACAACAATTACAGCGGCGGCGCGGAAAACTTCCCCCGGTTCATGGAAGACTGGTCGAACTCCGCGCTCACCTATTATGGCTCGATGGTGGAACTTTTCGACAGCCACCAGGCGACCGGGCTCTGGGGGCAGGCAAATGTCTATAATCCTCCCACCCGCCAGTGGTATTTCGACACAAACTTCTATACCAATCCGCCCCCAGGTTCCCTGAACCTTACAAATTACATCAAGCAAAGATGGTACACACAATAAGCTGCTTTGTTAGGAACGGCCGCCTCGCGATCCTGCCATTTTTGGCGGCCATCCTCTTGACGCCAAATGGGCGGGCGCTGGCGGAGATTGATTTTACGCCGCGTCCCTCCGTGTATCTGGCCGAGGGTATGAAGATGGCTGATCTTAAGTTTAGAGATGGCGCCAGGGAAATTGCCTACACGCCTCCCGCGAATTGGAAATATGAGGGAGACCCTTCGAAGCTCCTCCTCATTCCAAGCAACATGGTGCAGGCCGAGGCTTCGATTGAAAAAGCGCCGCCTCCCGTCACGGCGGTGTTCGACGCCGAGGGGATGAAGCAGCTAACCGGCAGAGTCCTGGCGAGCCTGCCGCAAGGGAGCCAAAAAGTCACCATCGTTTCGGAGGAGAAAGATCCTTTGAGGATCAACGGAAAAGAGACCTTTGGAGTGACTATTTCCTCCGTCTTCTTCGGGCAGGCCGTGACGACGAGCGTTGTTTTTTGCAATCGCGGCAAGGAGCAATTGGAATTCAAGCTGTTCTGCCACAGCGCCGATTTCCCAGAGCTAAGCAGGCTCTTCCGGGGAAGCCTCTTTTCGCTGCAAGGTTTTTAGCTCTTTCACTCCTCGACTTTCAGCCTGCCTTCCAGGCGCATCGGTTTGCCGGCGGGCATCTGGATGAGGGCGAGCATCTGCTTGCATTCCACGATGAGAGTCTCATCGGCGGGACGCTTTATATGAAAGCCGCACCAAAACCGGGAGCGCTCGATCTTTTCAAGCCAGCCATCAACGACGAGGTTATCCCCGAAACGGGCGGGACGCCTGTAATCGATCTCCGTGCGGACGACCACGGGGTATTGGGCCTTTTCGATCATTTCGGCCAGTCCCATTCCCATCTTCATGGCAAGCAATGTGCGGGCTGTTTCGATGAAGCGGAGATAGGCGATGTTATTGACGACGCCGGCGCAATCGGTGTCAAAGAACATCACCTGGACTTCGATCCGGATGCGCATGCTTAGTCCTGTATTTTCAGTCCGGCCAGGGCCGCCAATTGGATAAGCTGGGCGGCCGTCAGATGCACCACATCGCTCTTCTGCTCCGGGGCAGGCTGCCACGTGGAGGGAGGAAGCGCCGGGACGAAATCGATTTTCTTAAAAAGGAGGGCTATGCGCCAGCCGGGCTTGGAGAGTTCGAGCCTGGCCGGCTTGTAATCGGGGCGAACCCATACCCGGGCCGACCAATCCACCACCTTCCACGAAACCGCGAGTTGCGGCACGAGGGTCACGTCGAGCACGCGGCACGGCTCATTGTCCAATACCTCGTCGCCCGCGTCCCGCACCTGGAAAAGAATCGGTAGAAAAACGAGTTGCTTTTGGGGAATCGGCAGGACGATGTCACCGAGCACCAGCTTGGAGGGCGGGGGCGGCGCGCCGGCGGAGCCGAGTATCGCCGCGATCTGCGCGCCTGGAAACGCCCATAGTTCCGACCCGTCGCGGCAAGCGGCGATCTGCCGGCCAAAGACCGGGCCGCTTATGAATACTTTGTCGGGAGTCTGGAGGGCGGCGTGGAACAAGGAACCGGGGGAAAGCGCCGCCGAGGCTCCCGTCATCTCCGCCAGCACCAGGTCGGCAACCGCGGCGGGGTGAACAGCGCCGGCCTCCCGGGCGAAAAGCCTTTCAAAGGGCGTCAGCATCTTCGAGAGGACGTCGTATTCATTTTCGCGCGCGGACAATGGCGCGGACAAAAACAGGAGGGAGGCGAACGCGAGACAGGCTGTGCGGCCGTTCATTGAGAGGAAGACATGTTTGCGTTTGGAGCAGACCACACTATTACTAAGAGGCTGTGAAAAAAGTAGGAGAGGCCGCTTGATCCATTCAGCCGGTAACCAAACACCGATTCCCGCATGGCGCCACTGAGTTTTCCCATCCTGGCGTCCGGCGGTCTCATCTTTGCTTTTCAGGAGTCGACGATCGCGGGGAAGGTCGTTCTGGTGACTCTGTTCATGGGCTCGATCTTCAGTTGGTCGGTGATGCTGACCAAGATACGCGTCATTCAACTGGCCAGGAAGCAATCCCGCCTCTTCCTGGAACGGTTCCGCGCGGACCGGCAGCCGCTGCGGCTCTACGAAAGCCAGATGCGTTTCCCTGGGACGCCGATCTTCAGCGTTTACAAGGCCGGTTGCCGGGAACTTACCTTTCACCTGCTCGGCTCCCAGGAGGTGGACGAGACGTTCCGGGCCAGGCTCGAAGGCGCGCGCAAGATCCTGCCGGCGCAGATGCGGGCTGTCACCTCCGTCATGGAACGCGCGGTCGGCGAGAGCTCCTTGAAGCTGGAATCGCAGATGATCCTGCTCGCGACCGCCGTGAGCGGCGCGCCGTTCCTCGGTTTGCTCGGAACGGTCTGGGGCGTGATGGACACTTTCAGCGGCATCGCAACCGCGGGTTCGGCAAACCTGGCGGCGATGGCTCCGGGCGTCTCCGCCGCGCTGATCACGACGGTGACGGGCCTGCTCGTCGCCATTCCGGCGATGTTCGGCTACAATTTCCTGGTAACGAGCATACGCGGCATCGTCCTGGAAATGGATAACTTCGCCTCGGAACTGGCCTCGGATTTCGAGCACAAATACGTCGATCACGGCGTGCGGCCCGCGTTGGTCCACAGATAACCATGCGGCGTTATTCCAAACGGCACGGTTTCTCGACGCTCTCGGAGATCAACGTCACTCCGCTGCTCGATCTCGCTTTCGTGCTCCTGATCATTTTCATGATAACCACCCCGCTCATGGACAAGAGCGTCGATCTCATCATCCCCACGAGCGAGGCGGCTAAAAACGTCGTGAATCCCGCGCTCGTGCAGACGGTGACCATCAACCGGGAGGATGTCATCACACTCAACAAGGAGCTGGTGACGCTCGATCAACTCGAGGCGAAGCTCGACGCGATGGAAAAAAACAATCCTGGCATCGCCGTCGTCATCCGCTCGCACAAGGATTTGGCCGTCCAAAAATTGGTCGATGTGATGAGCGCGCTCGAGCGCGCCCGCATCACAAAGGTCGGGGTGGTTACCAACCCCGATGCGGAGTAGCGGATGGCTGGATCCTTTAGGAGAAATTTTCTCCTGGTTGCCATGGCGCATCTCCTGGCGGTCGCGGCGTTCTTTCTTTTTGAGAAATGGCCGCATACACCCTTGAAGAGCGAAGTCATGTGGCTGGATGAAGGAGGGGCCGCCGCCCAGGCGCCTGCCAGCGCCCCCGGCCAGAAAGCGGAGGAAACGCCCGCCCCCCCGCCGGAAAAACCGGATACGGCGCAAAACCAGATCTCCGCGCCGAGCGAAATCCTGCTCCCCGAAACGAAACCGACGCTCGAGGCGGTGACCGCACCCACGCCGGCTCCGGAGCCAACGGCAACCCCCGCCCCGGAACCGAAGCCAACGCCGAAACCGACGCCGAAGGCCACTCCAAGAGCAAAGCCGAAGCATAAGCCGAGTCCGAAGCCGCACAGTTCAACCAGCAGGGAATCCTCGCCCAAGCCAAAAGCCAGGCCCTCGGAAACGCCGGCAGACGCCTCCGACGACGGGGACGACAGCGGCCCAAGCCCGGGGAAGACGCCCGCGAAGACAGGAAAAAAATCGGGCGAAGCCGAAGGCGCGGGCACAGCGGCGAAGGCCGGCGGGCATGCGGGCGGCGGAAGCGCCGGCTCGGACTTTGGCTGGTATTATGCCATGATCCACGATCGTTTCTACAGCCAGTGGGAGCAGCCGACATCCGTTGTCAACTCGAACCAGCAATTGTCCGCTCTCGTGAAAATCCGTATTGAAAAAGACGGGCGCATCTCGAACGTTAGCCTCGCCAAATCTTCCGGGAACACGATAGTGGATGACTCGGTGATGGCTGCCGCGAGGCGCGTCACGCAGATCGATCCGCTGCCGGAAGGCCTTGGCGAGGATTACTACGAAATAAAGATCAACTTCGAACTGAACCAGAGCCAATGAAGCACCGCGTTTCCGCATCCAGAACCTGCCTGGTCTTCGTAGCCGGCTGCGTGCTCGCCGCCGCGTCCCTTTGCGCCGCGGAGGCGCCGACGATCACGGTCTCCAAGAGCGACACGTTGAGCCTCGCGGTGCAGCCCATTTCCGGCCCGGGTGGCGCGACCAACACGCGCTTGCTGCAAAATGACCTCGCCCTCAGCGGTTATTTCAACCTCGCGCCGCCGGCCAGCGCCGGCTTCATCGCCGGCGGAAACATCGGAACGAGTCTGGAAGGCAGGGTGACC
>Ga0302326_10004641_pt1 | contig 31678 bp, 26 predicted proteins | sample Palsa_T0_3_FD_202264 | JGI IMG/M metagenome (GOLD analysis project Ga0302326, IMG submission 202264) | Peat permafrost microbial communities from Stordalen Mire near Abisko, Sweden - Palsa_T0_3 | ecosystem: Environmental > Terrestrial > Soil > Palsa > Peat permafrost | place: Sweden: Abisko...
CGCACCTTGCATGCAGGCCAGCGGCTCGCGCACCTCGAAACCCAGCTTCGCATACAGCGACAGCGAACGGTTATGGAAGGCGGCCTGTACCAGGCGCACACCCGGCGCCTGTTGCGAGGCAACGCGGGCCATCACGTCATCCATCAGGCGCCGGCCCACGGACTTGTTTTGCACCGTCGGCTCGACGGTGATCGGGCCGATGCCGTAGATGCTATTGCGCTCATCCAGAAAATTACTGCCGACGATTGTGCCGTCCAGTTCCGCCACCACCGTGTAGAAGCGTGGATGCGACAGCATCCACGCCAGCAGGCCGGCCGCTGCGCCCGGTGACGGGATGTCGGGTGGGAAGTTATGCGCCTGCGCGATGGACTTGAACGCCTGGTAACAGATCGCAGCGCAGCTCTCGGCATCCGCAGGCTTGCCGCGTCGTAACGTGAGTTTCATGGGCCTTGGATTATACCGAGCAAGGCGGGGTGCCGCGGATGCCAGGGCCTGACCCGCCGGCTCGGCCTGCGCCATCACCGGCGATGACGCGCCGTAGCAAGTCCATGCCGCATCCTGATCATTTCCGCCCCGGTCGCCCGCGCATACTTGTATATTGCGGCAGGAGGTCGAGCCTCATGGATGACCAGCAAGCCCCAGCGGCGCGACGCAACCGCGGCGGCGGGCGCGAGGCCAAGCGTGCCGCGCGCGCGGCCCGTTCGGCGGTGACGATTCCCTACATCACGCGCGCGCTGCCGTACTACGAGGTGCTCGATGAACAGGGCCTCATCACCATCGAGGACAACGCCGACACCATCCTGGAGGAGATCGGCATCGACTTTCGCGATGACGCCGAGGCGCTCGCGCTGTGGAAGGCCGCGGGCGCGGACGTCAAGGGCGAGCGCGTGCACTTCCCGCGCGGCCTGGCCCGCTCGCTGATCCAGAAGAGCGCGCCGCGCCAGTTCGTGCAGTACGCACGCAATCCCGCGCACAACGTGCCGATCGGCGGCAAGCACACGGTGTTCGCGCCCGCTTACGGCTCGCCATTCATCCGCAATCTCGACGAGGGCCGCCGCTACGCGCGCATCGAGGACTTCAGGAATTTCGTCAAGCTCGCGTATATGGCGCCCTCGCTGCACCACTCGGGCGGCACGATCTGCGAACCGGTCGATCTACCGGTCAACAAGCGCCATCTCGATATGGTCTACAGCCACATCAAGTACAGCGACAAGCCGTTCATGGGATCGGTCACGCACCCCGAACGTGCCGCCGATACGGTCGAGCTGGCGAAGATCCTGTTCGGGTCGGACTTGCTCGATCCGCTCACGCAGCGCCCGCGCACCGTGCTCGTCAGCCTGATCAACGCCAATTCACCGATGACCTTCGACTCGACCATGCTGGGCGCGCTCAAGGTCTACGCGCGCGCGAACCAGGCCGTGATCGTTACCCCCTTCATCCTCGCCGGCGCGATGTCACCGGTGACGGTCGCCGGGACCGCGGCGCAGACGCTGGCCGAGGCGCTGGCGGGCATGGCGTTCGCGCAGCTGGTGAATCCCGGCGCGCCGGTGATTTTTGGCAGCTTCGCCTCCTCGATCTCGATGCAATCCGGGGCGCCCACCTTCGGCACGCCCGAACCGGCGCTCGTGCTCTACATCATGGCGGCGCTCGCCCGCCGCCTCGGTGTGCCGTTCCGCTCCGGCGGTGGCCTGTGCGCATCGAAGATTCCCGACGCGCAGGCGGCGTTCGAGTCGGCCAACACGCTGTTGCCCACCTGCCTCGCCGGCGTCAACTTCGTGCTGCACGTGGCCGGCTGGCTCGAGGGCGGACTGGCCATGGGCTACGAGAAGTTCGTCATGGACGTGGATCAGGCCGGGATGATGCAGACGTTTCTGTCGGGCGTGGACATGTCCGACAACGGCCAGGCGATGGATGCGATCCGCGAGGTTGGCCCCGGCAAGCACTTCCTCGGCTGCGCGCATACGCAGGCGAACTTCGAGACCGCGTTCTATCGCTCCACGCTCGCCGACAACAACAGCTACGAGCAGTGGGAGGCCGAGGGCGCCACCGACATGGCCAAGCGCGCGAACGTGCTGTGGAAAAAACAGCTCGCCGACTACCAGGCCCCGCCGCTCGATCCTGCGATCGACGAGGCGCTGCTCGACTACATCAGCCGTCGCAAGGCCGCATTCCCCGACTCCAACGTCTGATCGCGCCCGTGCGCCGGCGGGGCGGCCCGGGCCGCCCGGGCTGCTAGCCGGGAGTGATGGCGCGACGGCGGCGGAGCGAGCGCCCATCGGTCTGCACCACCGCCTTCGGCGGCGGCAGGGTCACGGCCGCTCGCAGCTGGGTATAGGGCGCGCTCTTGTGCGGGATCGCCATCGATTCGACGAAATGAACCTGGAAGCGCGGCTCGAGCGCAGTCTCGATCTTCTCCACCCGCCGTACGATGCCCTCGATCGTCGAGCGGGAACGAGAATCGAGCAGCGCGATGCGGGCGCCGGTGCCCGCGGCGTTGCCGGCGGAGCCGACCTGGGACAGATCGCAGTCGGGGATCATGCCGAGCACCATGGCGTACTTGACGTCGATGTGCGTGCCAAACGCGCCTGCCAGGCGGATCCGATCGACGCGCTCAACCCCGAGGCGCTCCATCAACAGCAGGATGCCCGCGTGCAGTGCCGCCTTGGCCAGCTGGATCGCGCGCACGTCGTTCTGCGTGATCGCGAGCCGCTGTTCGCCTTCGGCCAGTACGTAGGCAAATGTGCGCCCGCTCGCGACCACGCGCTTGCTGCGCGCGGCCAGCGAGCCGTCGATGACCCCGTCCTGGTTGATGACACCGGCCAGATAGAGCTCGGCGATGACCTCGATGATGCCGGAGCCGCAGACACCGGTGACCCCGGTCTTTTTGACCGCATCGGCGAAGCCCGGATCGTCCGACCACAGCTCCGAGCCGATCACCCGGTAGCGCGGCTCGAGCGTCTCACGATCGATGCGCACGCGCTCGATCGCCCCGGGCGCCGCGCGCTGCCCGCAACTGATCTGCGCACCCTCGAAGGCCGGGCCCGTGGGGCTCGAGCAGGCGAGCAGCCGCTGGCGGCTGCCGAGCACGATTTCCGCGTTGGTGCCGACGTCCACCAGCAGCGTCATCTGATCGGACAGGTCGGGACGCTCCGCCAGGATCATGCCGGCGGTGTCGGCGCCGACGTGACCGGCGATGCACGGCAACACGTAGACACGGGCATTTGGATTCAGCCCGATGCCGAGCTCCGCGGCGGTTAAAGTGAGTGCGCTGTCGACCGCGAGCGCGAACGGCGCACCGCCGAGCTCGACCGGATCCAGCCCGAGCACCAGGTGGTGCATGATCGGATTGCCGACCAGGGTCATTTCAAGAATCGCGTCACGCCCGATGCCGGCCGAGCGCGCGACCTCGGTGGCAAGCTCGGTCAGCGCGCCCCGGACCGCGCTGGTCATCTGCGCGGCGCCGCCCGGATTCATCATCGCGTACGACACCCGACTCATCAGATCCTCGCCGAAACGGATCTGCGGATTCATCAGCCCGGCGGCAGCCACCACCTCGCCGGTGGTCAAGTCGCACAGGTGTGCCGCGATCGTGGTCGAGCCCACGTCCACCGCCAGCCCATACACCTTCTCGTGCAGACCGGGCCAGACCGACACGATTCGGGAGCGGTCGTGGATCGCAGCCGTGACCTTCCACTGGCCGGCCCTGAGCGCCGCCTGCAGGCCCTGCAGCACTGTCAGGTCGCATTCGAGCCCCGTGAGTTGCCACTCGCGCGTCAGAGCGTCGGCGAGCCGCTTCAGATCGCCGGAAGGATCGTGCATGTCCGGCTCGGTGACCTCCACATAGTGGAGCGTTACGACCGGGTAGAGCTCGATGTCACGCGCCTCGACCGCCTTGCGCACCACCTGGCGGTGCACCTGGCTGCTTGCCGGCACGTCCACGACCACGTCGCCCTGCACGCGCGCCTGGCAGGAGAGGCGGCGTCCGGCCGCGAGCAGCTTGCGGCCGGCCAGAGCCTGCTCGGGCGCCGACATTGCCGACAGGTGCTCGGCCGAAGAGCGCACATTGTGCTTGGCGAACTCACCCTCGGCGATCAGCACCTGACAGCGCGTGCACAGCGCACGGCCGCCACACACCGAATCGATGTCCACCCCGAGCGTGCGCGCGGCCGAGAGCAGCGTCGTGCCCAGCGCGAAGCGTCCGCGTTTGCCGGACGGCGTGAACACCACCATGGCATCGGCTTCGCTCACGTCGAACGGCGCCGGTGCCCGCCCTCGCGCCGACCGCGGCCCGCCTCGCCGCTGGCGCCCACCGGCGGCGGTTCGCGGAATTTCCTGATCCAGCGGGCACAGTCCGGGTCATGGCCCATCATGACGTCGGCACCGAGCACCGCCTCCACCACCTCCGGGTGCAGCGGATTGGTGATCGCGGAGGTTAGCCCTGAACCGATCGCCATCGTCAGAAAGGCGGCGTTGATGCCGTTGCGGCGCGGCAGCCCGAAGCTGATGTTCGAGGCGCCGCACGTGGTGTTGACCTTGAGTTCGGTCTTCAACCGGTGCACCAGCCGCATCACTTGCACCGCGGCGCGATTGATGGCACCGATCGGCATCACCAGCGGATCGACCACGATGTCGGATGCCGGGATGCCGTGATCCAGTGCCCGGTGCACGATCCGCTTGGCCACCTCGAAGCGCACGTCGGGATCCTCGGAGATGCCGGTCTCGTCATTCGAAATGGCCACGACCGCCGCGCCGTACTTCCTGACCAGCGGCAGCACGCTTGCCAGCCGCTCCTCCTCGCCGGTAACCGAATTCACCAGCGCCTTGCCCTTGTAGACCGCGAGTCCCGCCTCCAGCGCGGCGACGATCGAGGAGTCGATCGACAGCGGCACGTCGGTGATCGACTGCACCAGCTGCACCGCGCGCGCCAGGATTGCCGGTTCATCCGCCAGCGGAATACCGGCGTTGACGTCGAGCATCTGGGCGCCGGCCTCCACCTGGGCGCGGGCGTCGGCCTCGACGCGGGTGAAATCGCCGGCGGACATTTCGGCCGCCAGGATCTTGCGTCCGGTCGGATTGATGCGCTCACCGATGATGACGAATGGGCGGTCGAATCCGATGACGACCTCGCGCGTGGCGGAACTGACAACGGTATCGGTCATGATGCTTTCCTGTCGGCAGAATTCTGATCGCGTTCCGGATGCCACGGCGTGCGCCCGTCGAGCACGCCGGATCTGGTGATGATCTCGGCGACCGACTCTTCCTGGCGGTACGCCATCACGTGCACCCCATGGACACCACGGATGGTCCGGATCTCCTGAATGAGTTCGACGCAGATGTTGCGGCCTTCGCGCGCTTGATCCTGCGCACCTGCGAGGCGTTTGACGATCGCATCGGGGATATGTACGCCGGGCACGTGCTGGCGCATCCACTCGGCGGCCTTCGCGCTCTTGAGCGGACCGACGCCGATCAGGAGGAAGACCGCATCGAGCAGGCCCAGCTCCTCGACGCCGCGCATGAACGAACGTAACCGCTCCAGATCATAGACGTACTGCGTCTGGATGAATTGCGCGCCGGCGGCCACCTTCTTCCCCAGCCGCAGCGCCCGGTGCTCGAGCGGCGGCACCGTGGGGTTCTCGCCGGCACCGAACAGTACGCGCGGCGAGAAGCTGATCCTGCGGCCGCTCTGGAAATGGTGCTGATCGCGCAGCATCCGGCCGATTTCGAGCAACGAGAGTGAATCCAGATCGAACACCGGCTTGGCCTGCGGGTGATCGCCCGCCTGCACGCCATCGCCTGTCAGGCACAGCATGTTGCACACGCCCATGGCGGCGCCACCGAGAATATCGCCCTGGATGGCGATGCGGTTGCGGTCACGGCAGGAGATCTGCATCACCGGCGCATAGCCGATGCGGGTCAGCAGTGCGCACACCGCCAGGCTCGACATATGGCAATTGGCCCCGGACCCATCGGTCGCATTGATCGCGTCGACGTAGCCGTCGAGCACCCGTGCACGCTGGTAGACCTCCTGCGGATCGGCGGAATCCGGTGGCGCAAGCTCGGTCGTTACGGCAAAGGCGCCGGCGCGCAACACGCGCTCGAAGCGCCCCGGGGAGACATGGCCCGGCAGGATGGGCAGCGGATAGCCGGGTACCGGCTCGTCCTCAAACCTCATGGCTTCGCGCCCGAACTCAGCGACTCGGTGCGCTCGCGCACCACGCGCAGCCACGCGGAGCGCCCCTCGAGGCGCCGGTCCACGGGCGCCTGGACCACCCGGATCTTTTCCAGGCCGCCGGCAATGCGCTCCGCGCCGGCGAAGCCGAGCACCCAGACACAGCGCATCTCGGCCCTGACCTCGCAGTGGCCATTCGCGCGCACGCCGCCGCATGGACCGTTGCGCATGTTCTTCGGGCAGTTCATCGGGCAGGACATGCCGGTCGAGCTGAGCACGCACTGTCCGCACATCCTGCAATCGAACAACAGCCCCTTGACCCCGCGTTCCACTGCCGCAAACGGTCGCTCCAGGCGCCGGTAGCCGATGGCCCGCAGCAGCGGGGCGAGACGCACCAGCGTGCGCTCGAACGCGCTATAGAATCGGTTCAGGCCGCGTGCGTGTCGGACCGACCACAGGCGCACGCTGTACATCAGCGCGCTCCGGAGCCTTCGACCGGATTCGCTGGCCCGCTCTGGCGCTCGTCGATGCCCTTGGCGCGGATCATGCGCTCGAGATCCTCGTCGCTGTAGCGCGCCTCAAGCAGCCCCGCCTCCGCATCGGCCACGGCCCTGAGGTCATCGCCGCATGCGCGCGGTGCGCTGCGCTTCCAGTCGGCGAGGTAAGCATCGGAGCTGCCCTTGCCCGCGCGCATCGCCGCACGATCGACCGCCTCCTGGAAGCGCTGCGACAACTGCACCTTGGCGGTCTCCCGCCCGCGCTTGGCGATGACCTGGGCAGGGATATCGCGCCACGAGATGATGATCAGCTGACCCATGCGGCTTGGCTGCGTCAGGTCGCCGGCACCGCGCCCGGGCGCTCGAGCACAATGCGGATGGCGGAGCGCCGTACCACCTGCGCGAGACTGCTGGCCAGATCGCCGTAGCCGCAATCGCGCTGCTCGTAAGTGAGCCCGAGGCGCGTGGCGATCGCCTGCGCCTGCTGCTCCAGCCGTGCATCGGGCCGCTGTGCGAGATAGACGACGCGGCGGTAATGGCGGAAATACTCGCCGGCGAGTTCCGGATGGCGGTCGATTCCCAGGCCCACGGCGACCAGGCGCTGAAAGTGGCGCACCAGGAAATCGGTGAGGTAAAACGTGCCGGGCTCGGCCTCGGCCAGCGCCGCGAAGGCTTCCGGGGTGGCAAAGAATTCATAGCAGTGCGCGCCCGGGAGCCGCTCGACTTGCTCCTCGGCCAGCATCCGATCGAGTGCGCCGCCGGTGCCGCAGTCGGCGTACGCCACGAAGATGTGTTCGTAATCTGCACGGCCCGCGCGGATCGCGTCGCGTACGGCGGCGGGAATGCGCTCGGGCCGGTTGTGCAGCTCGGGCGACAGGCAGGTCACATCGAGCGCCGACCAGCCGCCCGCGCGCTTCAATGCCGTGATCTCGCGCGCCAGGGCCCCGCAGGCGATCACCAGCACCCGGCCCACGCTCTTCACGGCCACCGCCTGCGCGCTCAGCGCGCTGCCCGGCGCGCGGCAACCATGGACTTGGCGGTCTCCACGGCGATCGCGGCGTCGCGACAGTAAGCGTCGGCGCCGATCGCTTTGCCGAATTCCTCGTTGAGCGGCGCGCCGCCAACCAGCACGATGAATTTGTCGCGGATGCCCTTTTCCTTGAGCGTGTCGATGACAACCTTCATGTAGGGCATCGTGGTCGTCAACAGCGCCGACATGCCGAGGATGTCGGGCTTGTGCAGCTCGATCGCCGCCAGATATTTCTCCACCGGGTTGTTGATGCCGAGGTCGATGACCTCGAAGCCGGCCCCCTCGAGCATCATCGACACCAGGTTCTTGCCGATGTCGTGGATATCGCCCTTGACGGTGCCGATGACGATCTTGCCGATCGGCTCGACGCCGGTCTCGGCCAGCAGCGGCCGCAGGATCTCCATGCCGCCCTTCATTGCGTTGGCCGCCAGCAGCACTTCGGGAACGAACAGGATGCCGTCGCGAAAATCGATGCCGACGATGCGCATGCCTTCGACCAGCGCATCGTTCAACACCTTTTCCGGCGACCAGCCGCGCCCGAGAAAGATGCGCGTGGCCTGCTCGACCTCTTCCTTGAGGCCGTTGTAGAGATCATCGTGCACCTGTTCGGTCAGCTCCTGATCGTTCAGGCTGTCGAGATCAAATTCCTCGTTCTGGCCATCGGCCATCGATGTTCTCCCCGGCTAGTGCACGCAAGATCCCTGATTGCCATCGTACAGCCAGGCGATGCGGCGCGGCGCCGGTATAGCGACCCGCACGTGCCTCAAGGCGACATCCTGCGCGCCCCGCGCCCCTGCGTCCGGGGGCGACCAGGCGCGAGCCGATGCAGCCGTGCCCTTCGTGGCGTGGAGCGTCGTCCGTTTGGCAGTAAGTCATTGATCCTTAAAGGGGGTCTGGCGCGGCTGCGGCTTTTGACAGAATGTGGATCGGTGGGCGGCATCCTGCTCGCGCTGCGACGCTGCAGTACCCGGAGTGATCGGTCATGAAAATCGGCTTCATCGGTCTCGGCAATGTGGGCGCAAAACTCGCCGCCACGCTGCTGCGCAACGGCCATGCGCTCACCGTGCTGGATCTGGATGCGCTGCGGGTGCGCAGCTTGGTGGAGCGCGGGGCTGCCAGCGCCACCTCGCCGCGGGAAATGGCCGAGTCGGTCGATGTGATCATCACCTGTCTGCCCTCGCCGGCGGCGTCCGCCGCGGTGGTGGAGGGCGAAGACGGCTTTCTGACGCCATTGCGAGCCGGGCAGATCTGGCTCGAGATGAGCACCACGGATGACTCCGAAGTGCTGCGCCTCGGGGCGCTGATTGAGGCCCGAGGCGGCCTGGTGATGGATTGTCCGGTTTCGGGAGGCTGCCATCGCGCCGCCACCGGCAACATCGCCATCTTTGCGGGCGGCCCGCGCGCGACCTTTGAGCGTGTGCTGCCGGTTCTGACCACGATGGGACGGCGCATTCTGCATACCGGGCCGCTCGGCAGCGCCTCGCGCCTCAAGGTGGTCACCAATTATCTTTGCACCGTGCACCTGGCCGCGCTGGCCGAGGCGCTGACCGTGTGCAAAGTGGCGGGCCTTGACATGAATACGGCCTACGAGGCCATCCGTATCTCCTCGGGCAACTCGTTCGTGCACGAAACCGAATCGCAGGTGATCCTGAATGGCAGCCGCGATATCAATTTCACCCTCGACCTGGTGATCAAGGATGTGGGCCTGTTCGACAAGCTGGCGCGCGATCACCACGTGCCGCTCGAACTCTCGCCGCTGGTGCTCGATATCTTCAGGGACGGCCAGCAGCGCTACGGGTCGCGCGAGTTGTCGCCCAATATCATCCGGCGCCTCGAGGACGCCTGCCAGGTCAGGGTCCTCGGTCAGGGATTCCCGGCGCAAATCACCGACGATGAGCCGGAACAGCGCGGCTACGAAGTCGTGGCGCGGCGCGCCGACTCGCCGGCTTGAGCTCATTGACAGCGCGCGCTCACGTGATCGGCCGTCCTTCCATCTCCAGGTGCAGCATGTTGCCCTGATAGGGATGCCGCAGAGCGAATTCCTCGTTGAGCTCAACGCCGAGGCCCGGATCCGTGGGCGGGATCACGTAGCCGTGCTGCCATTGGATCGGCTTTTTCAGAATATCGCTGTGAAAACCCTGCCAGCGCTCGATGCTCTCCAGAATCAGGAAATTCGGGCTGCAGGTGGCCAGTTGGACGTTGGCCGCGCCCACGATCGGACCGCAGTACAGATGCGGCGCGATCTGCACGTGCTGGGTCTCGGCCATGCCGGCGATTTTCTTGGCCTCCAGCAGGCCGCCGACGCGTCCGAGGTTCATCTGCCATATGGCGGCCGAGCCGGCCCGCAGCAGGCGCGCAAAGTCGTATTTGGTCGTCAGCCGCTCGCCGGTCGCGATCGGTATGCTGGTCGCGCGCGCGACCTTGGCCATCTCCTCCGGGCTATCGGGGGGCACGGGCTCCTCGAACCACAGCGGATCGTAGGGCTCCAGCCGGCGTGCCAGGCGAATCGCTGCGGCCGCCGTCATCTGCCCGTGCGTACCGAACAGCAGATCGGCCCTGGATCCGACCGCCTCGCGCAGCACGCGCACGAACTGCTCGGATCGGTCCAGCGCCTCGAGCGAGAGCTGGCGCCCGTCAAACGCGCTGTACGGACCGACCGGATCGAACTTGATCGCGGTAAAACCCTGCCGCAGGTAATCATGCGCGCGCTCGGCCGACAGCGCCGGGTCATGATAAACCTCGCTGCCCTGATCCGCGCGCGGGTAGATGTAGGTGTAGGAGCGAAGTCGCTCGTGCACCTGCCCCCCAAGGAGCTTATAGACCGGCTGACCGGCAGCCTTGCCGACGATGTCCCAGCAGGCCATCTCGAGCGCACTGAACACGCCCATCATGGTCAGTTCCGGATGCTGCGTGAAGCCGCTGCCATAGACACGTCGCGACAGCACCTCGATGTCGTGCGGATCGTTGCCCTCCATATAGCGGCCGAACACATCCTCGAGCAGTTTGGCCACGAGATGGGGATGAAACGGCACGCCATAGGATTCGCCGATCCCCGAGATATTGTCGTCCGTGGTCAGTTTGACGAAGACGAACCATCGGCCGCCGAAATGCGGCGGCGGATTGCCGACGACAAAAGTCTTGATGTCCTTCAGCTGCATGAGTCGCTCTGGCCCGTCAAGCGCCGTCTGATCCACGCAAAGCATAGACGCAAACGCGCGCCAGTGGACGCCAACCTGCATGCAGAAAAAGGCCACGGCTCAGCAAATAAAGGCATGCCCTCGGTTGGACCGCCCGCTCGGATCCGGGGCGGCACCGGGGCCTGCTAGTCCGACGCAAAACCAGTACCATGCTCCCGACTGCTCCCGAGGCTGGCAGCTGGCGCCCGGGAGCCGGGTTGCATTCACAGCCATTCACAGTCACTGGAGCGATCGCGATTTCCGCCACCGCCGCCGTCCCACCGGTTGCCGTCGTCCCCAGTCAGGCGTCGTTCATGGCGCGCTGGTACGTGCTGCTCATGATGGTGGCGGTCTATACGCTCAGCATTGCCGACCGCTACGCAATCTCTACGGTGCTGGAACCGATCCGATTGGAGCTGCATCTGACCGATTCCGGGATCGCGTTTCTGACCGGCACCTCGCTCGCTCTGTTTTACGTGGTGTTCGGCTTCCCATTGTCCTGGCTCACGGACCGGTACAGCCGGCGCATCATCCTCACCTGCTCGGTGCTGGCCTGGTCCGCCATGACCCTTTGCACCGGTCTGTCGCGCAACTACCGCGAACTGCAGCTGTCGCGACTCGGCGTGGGCGTCGGGGAGGCCGGCGGCACGCCGGGTGCGAACTCGATCCTGTCGGATTATTTCCCCTGCTCGCGCCGACCGATGGCACTGACGATCTTTGCTCTCGGCGCGCCGATTGGTGCGTGGATTGCGGCGGATTTTACCGGGCGGATTTCCGATCTGTATGGGTGGCGCACGGTGTTCCTGTGGCTCGGCGCGGCCGGGATGGTGTTCGGCATCTGGCTGTACGCCACGGTGCGCGAACCACGACGCGGCTGCCTTGACCACAGACTGCACGCGGACAGCCCGGCGTTCTGGGTGACGATGAAATACCTGTGGAGTCAGCGCTCAGCGGTGCACGTGATCCTAGGCAGTTCGGTCTGCGCGCTCTGGGGCTGGGGCCTGATGTGGTGGACGCCGACCTATCTGATGCGCACCTACTCGCTGAGCGCCGGCCAGGCCGGGGCGATCACCGCACCCATGCACCTGTACGGCGGAATCGCGGCCTCGCTGCTGACCGCATGGCTGCTGGCGCAACCCTGGATGGCCAACCCCAAGCGTATCGTGTGGCTGCTCGGCACGGTCATCGGCGTGTCGACGATCGTCTCGATCGTGATCTATTGGACACATTCGCTGAGCCTGGCGACGGCGCTGTTCTGGGTCTTCATTCCAACGATTTATTTCTATATTGGACCCGGCTTTGGGCTACTGAACAACCTGGCCGAGCCGCGCATGCGCGCCATGTTCTGTGCTGCCGTGCTGTTTGTCGCCAACGTATTTAATCTGGTGGTCGCGCCGCAGGCCGTTGGCTTCCTGAGTGACTGGTTCGCCCCCGGCCACATCGCCAATGCGGCATCGCTGCGCCTGGCACTGCTGTGCCTGGCGCCCACGGGCTTCTGGGCCACTTTTCATTTCTTCTGGTCGGCCCGGCGCCTGGTGCAGGACCAGGAACGCGCGACCGGCGTCCAGGTCGAGGCCACCTCGCACTAGACAGCTGTCGCCGCGGCGATCGCGCTGCGCCAGCGGCGCGCGGGACTACGCGGCGTCGGCCGCGGGTCCGACGCCGCGCCCGCGATTGCGCATGAGTGAGAGCGCCAGCAGCGCCGATGCCAGCATCAGAAACAGGCTCACCGCGTTCAGCACCGGGCTGGCGCCCTCGCGCATGCGGCCGTACATCAGCACCGTGAGCGGCGGGTCGGCTCCCACCAGCATGAGCGTGGTGTTGAAGTTCTCGAACGACATCAGAAAGGAGATCGCCGCCGCGCCGATCATCGCCGGACGCAGGTACGGCAGCGTGATCGTGCGCAGCACCGCCGCATTCGACGCGCCCAGATTGAGCGCTGCTTCCTCGAGCGTGCGGTCGAAGCGCTTCAGTCGCGCGCTCACCATCAGCGTGGCAATGGTCGCAACGTAGGAGAACTGGCCGAGCACCACCAGCACCAGCCCGGGGCGCAGGAAATCCACATCGAGGCCGAACATGCTGTCGGCGAGCTGCGCGAGGCGGCTGCAGAAGGCGAGAATGGAGATGCCGAGAATCACGCCCGGGATCACCAGCGGCAGCAGCATCAGGACCGACAGCAGCTGCTTGCCAGGAAAGCGATAGCGCTCCATGAGAAAGGCATTCGCCGTGCCCACGGTCACCGACAGCGCGGTGACCCAGCTGGCCACCACGACGCTGGTCCAGATGCTGCCGAGCAGCTCGGTGTCGCGGAACAGTCCGGTGCGCCCGGCAGCCGCATTGCCGATGAACCAGTCGAGCGTGAAGCCGTGCCACGGCGGCGCCGGATAGGGGGCGTTGTTGAACGCGAACACCGCAACCACCGCCAGCGGCAGAAACAGGAACAGCAGGAACGCGCCGAGGTAGAGCGCGGTCGCTGCGCGCAGCCACGCCGGACGGGGCAGGGATGCAATCATGAGCGGCGCATCACGTCGACGAAGCGTTGGCCGCTGAGCCGCAGACCCAGGGCGACCATGCCGGTGGACAGTGCCAGCAGCAGAAAACCGAAAGCCGCGCCCTGCTCCCAGTTGAAGCGCACGATGAACTGCGTGTAGATGAGCTCGGTGAACCACTGCGAGTTCTTGCCGCCGAGCAGGTTCGGTGTCAGATAATTGCCGAGCGTGAGCATGAACACGACGATGCAGCCGGCAGTGATCCCGGGCGCGGCGTGCGGGATGACGATGCGCCGCAAAATCACCAGACCGCCGCCGCCAAGATCATAGGCAGCCTCGATCAGCGAATTATCGAGACTCTCCAGGCTGCTCACGAGCGGCACCACCATGAACAGCAGCGACGTATAGACCAGTCCGATCAGAATGGTCGCATCGTGATAGAGCAGCTCGACCGGCACCGCGGTGATGCCGAGCCGGACCAGCAGCGCCGGCAGCACGCCGGATTCGCGCAGCAGGATCAGCCAGCCGAGCGCACGCACCGTCTCGCTGACCCAGAACGGGATCAGGCAGACGACGAACAGCAGACGGCTGGCTCGGCCATGGGCGATCTTGGCGATGATCCAGGCCACGGGAAAGGCCACCAGCAGCGTCAGCGCGGTGGCCAGCGCCGACATGATCGCGGTGCGGACGAACACCCGCCAATACAGCGGTTCGGCGAAGAAGGTGCGGTATTGCGTGAGACTCGCCGCATAGGTACGCGGCGCAATGCGCTCGCGCAACGACAGCAGCGCGAGTTCGATGTGCGGCAGGATAATGAGCGCGAACAGCCACAGCAGCGCCGGCGTGAGCAGCACGGCCAGCATCACCCGGCGTTGCCACAGGGCCGGCGCTGGCGCGTCAGGCATGTTCGTCGCCAGCCGCGGCCGCTGCGGCAAAACACAGCGCTCGTTGCGGATCGAAGCCGAAGAACACGCGTGTACCGGGCTTCAGGTCCGCCAGCCGGCCGGTCTGCGGCAGTGCCACGCGAAACTCGAAGCGGGTTTGCTGCTCGACGATCAGGACCGCGGAGTTGGCACCGTCGAACAGCAGGCTCTGCACCTCTCCGGCATAGTGCACGGCCTGTGGCGGCAGCTGCTTGGCGTCGAGCTCGATGCTCGCAGCCTCGGGGCGCACGAACGCGGCGACCGCGTCGCCGGCGGCGATCGCCCCGCTGCGACGGGCGCGCACCACCCAGCCCTGCGCGGTGGCGACTTCCACCAGTTCGCCATCGACGCCGAGCGCGCGCCCGGGGATGCGATTGTTGGCGCCCACGAAGCCGGCGACGAACGCTCCCGCCGGCTCGTAGTAGAGCTGCTGTGGCGTGCCGACCTGCTCGAAGCGGCCGTGATTCATGACCGCCACATGATCGGAGAGCACCAGCGCCTCGGACTGGTCGTGCGTGATGTAGACGAAGGTGGTCCCGAACGCGGCCTGCAGCTGCTTGAGTTCGATCTTCATGTGTTCGCGCAGCTTCAGGTCGAGCGCACCGAGCGGCTCATCGAGCAGCAGCAGCGTGGGTTCGAGCACCAGGCTGCGGGCGATGGCGACGCGCTGGCGCTGCCCGCCCGACAGTTGGTCCACGCGCTTGTGGCCCGCGCCGGCGAGGCCGACACGCTCGAGCATCGCCGCCGCGCGGCGTGCGCGCTCGGCTGGTTTCATGCCGCGCCGGGCCAGTCCGAACGTCACGTTCTCGCCGACCGACATCATCGGAAACAGCGCCAGGTGTTGGAACACCATGTTGACCGGGCGCCGGTTCGGCGCCACACCGCGCATGCTGTGTCCACCGATACGAATGTCACCACCGTCCGGTAGCGTGAAGCCGGCGATCATTCGCAGCAGCGTGGTCTTGCCGCAGCCCGAGGGACCGAGAATGGAGAAGAAGCTGCCGCGCTCGACCGCAAACGACAGGCGGTTGACCGCGACATGATCGGCGAAGCGCTTGTCGAGCTGCTCGACGCTCAGATCGGGGGTACTCAATTGGCGGCCTTGATGCGATCGAGGATCCGCCCTTCGATCTCTTCCAGACCCGACGGAATGGCCGGGTACCAGTGGATGTCTCTGTACGGCCCCTGCGGGAAGCTGGCCGTGAACTGCGCTCGAAATTTCGGGTTCACCAGGCTTTCAGTGCCGCGCGCGGCGGTCCAGTTGCCGATGGCGTTGGTGATCTTGGCCGCGACATCCGGTCGCATGGTGAAATTGATCCACGCATACGCGGCCGCATCGTTGCGGCCCCGGGCGGGCAGCGCGAAGGTGTCGAGCCAGCCCAGAGCACCGGAGCGCGGCACGATGAACTGGATGTTGGGATCCTGGCGATTGAGGCTCCAGCCGCCGGTGTCCCACATCATGGCGGCGAGGATCTCGCCCGAGCGCACGCCGTTGAGCAGCTGGTCCTTGTTGTCGAAGAAAAACCGCACGTTCGACTTGCAGGCCGAAAGCGTCGCGCCGACGCTCTCCATGAGCGCCGCATAGGCTTTTGGATCCCCATAGAGAGCAAACGGATCCTTGCCAGCAGCAAAGGCGAAGGCCATGAGCACCGGTCGGCGCAGGCGCATCGAGGTCTTGCCCTTCAGATCCGCCCGGCACAGGTCCGGATAATCGGTGGCCTTGGCGAGCTTGGTGTTGACCACCAGGCCCTCGCTGCCCCACAGATACGGCAAGCCGTAGAGCTTGCCGTCGAGCGTGGTGTTCTTGCGCGTGATCTCGAGTATCTCGGGTATGAACTGCTCGACTTTGACTTGCGTCAGATCGAAGGGCTTGTAGATGCCGAAGTCGCGCTGCACGCCGGTGATGCGATCCTGCGATGGCTGGGCGAGATCGTAGCCGGCGCCGCCGGTAGCCCGCAGTTTGGAGATCATCTCCTCGTTGTTCGACAGCGTCACTTCCACCTGGATGCCGGTCTCCTGCTTGAACTGCGCGATTACCTCGGCCGGCGCGTAGTCGGCCCAGGTAATGAGGCGCAGCTTCTTGGCGTCATCTGCGGCCGCCGTTCCATGCAGCAGCAGGCCGAGCAGCAGGACATTGGCCAGCAAGGCTTTCATAACATCTCCGTGCCCAAGCGAGTGGCTATTGTCGCCGCAGTCCCACGTCGAGCGGCATGTTCGTTCGTCTGCAAGTTATTGAGCGCCAGCTGTAAGCCCGGCGTGTCCCGGAATTCGACACCCCAAGCTTCCATGTTCGCCCTGGCCTCGTCAATCGAAGCGCACCGATACATGCTCCCACAGCGGGGCCCGCGGATCAGCCACGCAGTCGCAGTCCCGCAGGATCGTACATCGGCGCCAGGCGCACCCGCGCCGCGCACATCTCGCCCAGGATGTCGATCTCGAAGCGCTCGCCGTCGCGCGCCAGCGCGGCCGGTACGTAGCCGGCGGCAAGACTGCTGCCGATGCAATGGCCGTAGGCGCCCGAGGTCACGTAGCCGACCGCCGCGCCGTCCTTGACAATCGACTCGTAGCCGACCACGTCGGCGTCGGCGGCCGTGACCTCCATGACCACGAAGCGGCGCTTGGGTCCAGCCGCGCGCTCGGCCATCGCAGCGGCGCGACCGGCAAAATCGGGTTTGCCGAAATCGATGAAGCGGTCCAGCCCGGTTTCACCGGCGGTGTAGTCCGGCCGAAAGTCCTTGTTGAACGAGCCGTAGCCCTTCTCGAGCCGCAGCGAGGAGAGTGCGCGGCCGCCGAAATGCACCAGGCCATGCTCGCGCCCCGCGTCCCACAGCTCATCGTAGAGCGAAGCGAAATAGTCGGGCGTGGTCCAGATCTCGTAGCCGAGTTCGCCCGTGAACCCGGCGCGCGTAAGGATTGCCGGCGCGAAGCCGACCGCCGTCTGTCTGACGTCAAACAGCCTGAAGGCGCCGGCCGACAGATCATCGCGCACCAGGCGCTGTAGCAGTACGCGCGATTGCGGGCCGGCGATCGACACGCCGGCGAGTGTCGAGGCCGCCGAGCGCACGAACACGTCGGCGGGCGGCTGCGAAGCCCAGAACCAGCGCAGATGGAATTCCTCGGCAAACCCGGAACCCACGATCAGGTAGCGCTCCTCGGCGAGGCAGGCGATCGACAGGTCGCCGACGATCCGGCCGGCGGCGTTGAGCATCGGCGCGAGCCCGAGCCGTCCGGGGTGCGGTATGCGGCAGGCGAATACCCGGTCGAGCCAGGCCCGCGCGCCCCGGCCCGTGACCTCGTACTTGCCGTAGTTGGTGGTCTCGTACAGGCCGACCGTGCTGCGCACCGCCCGGCACTCGGCGCGCACGATCGAAAAGGCCTCCGAGCGCCGGTAAGTCGGCGTTTCCGCCGGCACGACCCCCGGCGGGGCAAACCACAGCGCGTGCTCGAGTCCGAAGTTCGCACCCATGAGCGCGCCGGCCGCCTGCAGCCGCTCGTAGATCGGCGAACGGCGCAGCGGGCGGGCGGCGGGCAGTTCCTCGTTCGGGTAGGCGAGCCGGAAGCGCCGCGAATAATTCTCGGGAACCTTCAGGCTGGTGTATTTCGGCGTCGCGAACGCACCGAAGCGTGCGACGTCCATCGACAGGATGTCCTGGCCCGGATCACCGTGGGCCATCCAGCGCGACAGCACCAGGCCAATACCGCCGCCCTGGCTGAATCCCGCCATCACGGCGCAGGCCACCCAGAAGTTCCTGATTCCCCGGACCGGCCCGAGCAGCGGATTGCCGTCGGGAGCAAAGGTGAACGGACCGTTGATCGCTTTCCTGATGCCCACGCGGCCGAGCGCGGGGAAATGTCGGAAGCCGACTTCGAAGTACGGCGCGAGCCGCTCGAAGTCGTCCGGCAGCAGCTGCATCGAAAAGTCCTGCGGGGTCTTCACCGGCGACCAGATGACGCCGTGGGGTTCGTAAGTGCCGATCAATGCGCCGCCGCGCTCCTGGCGCAGGTAGATCTCCCCGGCATAGTCGGTCGTGTTGACGATCTCGCGGTCCCGGCCCTGCAGCTCCGGGATGTCCTCGGTCAGCAGATAGTGGTGCTCCATCGCCAGCACCGGCAGCTCGATGCCGACCATGTGGCCGACTTCGCGCGCCCACAGGCCCGCGCAGTTGACCACGTGCTCCGCGTGCACCGTGCCCTTGTCAGTCACCACGTCCCAGGTGCCGTCGCCACGCTGCCCGAGCGACAGCACGCGGGTGAAGCGCTCCACCGCGGCGCCGAGCTGGCGCGCCGCCTTGACGTAGGCATGGGTGGTCCCGGACGGATCACAATGCCCGCCGTCGGCACGCCACAGCGCGCCGATGAAGCAGCTGGTGTCGATCAGTGGATTGAGGCGCTGCGCCTCCTCGAGCGAAATCATCTCGGTTTCCATGCCGAGGTAGCGGGCACGCGAGCGGATGAGCTTGAGGCTGTCGAGCTCGCCCGGGGTCGCCGCGAGCATCAGACCGCCATTCGGATGCAAGCCGCAGGACTGTCCGGACAGCGCTTCGATCTCGCGATACAGGTCGATGGTGTATTTCTGCAGCCGCGAGATGTTGGCCTCGCCGTTGAACGTGTGCATGCCGCCGGCCGCGTGCCAGGTCGAACCCGCGGCCAGTTCACTCTGCTCGATCAGCAGCACATCGCTCCAGCCGATCTTGGCCAGATGATAAAGCGTGCTCGCCCCGACGACGCCACCACCGATGACGACCGCCCTCGCAGAGGCCCTCATGAGCATTGATCTCCAGACAGCGCGGCAACAGTGAAATCCGTGTGCGGCATGAGCCCGAAGGGCTGCGCCGCGTGGGCCAGCCATGCGTGCACATGCCGCGCGGTGCTCGACGGGGTCAGCAGCAGCACCCCCGAGGGCAACGCCGCGAGAATGACCGACACCTGGGCCATGATCGTGGCGGCGGCCGCGCCCACCGGGAACGCCTGCGGATCCAGATCCAGGCGGCAACCCCGGACGAGCACCTCGCGTGCGGCCGGCCCGGCCAGGTGCAGCGCGCTCAGCGCGCACGACAGGTCGAGGACAATGCCCACTCCCGTACAGACCTTGTGCCAGAGCTGCGCGCTCGCGCCCGGGGACCCCGGCGACCCGAGCAGCAGCCAGCGCCCGGGTCGCACGCTCAGTACCAGCTGATCGGCGGCGAACACGGCGCGGCCCCGTGCCGGCAGCTGCAGACCGCACCCGGCCGCGATTCGCTTGAGCTCCGGCTCACGCCCGCGCCCAGCGGCGATCTGCACGATATCCATCGCACCGCAGCTCAAGCGCACCCCGGCATGCCGCTCGCCCAACGCGCGCGAGTGGAGCGACGCGTGCCGCTCAGCCGATGCGCGCGGCTCAGGCGCGGACACGCGCATTCTCCGGATCGAGCATGTGCGGGCTGACGATTTCGATCTCGGTGGCCTCATCGTGCATGGGCGAGGTGCCAATCAGTCGCTCACCGATGCGCCGCCGGCCGCCCGCCAGCAATGCGAGGCCGAGCCAGCCCTCGAGTTCAACCGAGGGCGTGGATGAGGTGACATAGCCGAGACTCGAGGTGCGCGAGTGCGCCGCGACCAGCTGCGCACCGTTGCGCAGCCGGCGCGCCCGATCCACCGGCCGCACGCCGACCAGCTGCAGCCGATCGGGCGCCGTGATGCCGGCACGCTGCGCCAGGGTGCGGCCGATGAAATCGCCGCGTTGCTTCAGCAGCCGCTGCAAGCCCAGATCATGGGCGCTGGTGTTGCCGTTCAGCTCCGCGCTGGTCACATGGCCTTTCTCGATGCGCAGGGTGTTGAGCGCATCGAGGCCGTAGGGCCCGATGCCGAAGGGCCTGCCGGCTTCGAGCAGCGCCGACCACGTCTGCAGGGCGTGGCTCGCCGGAATCGCCAGTTCGTACGCCAGCTCGCCCGAGAACGAGATGCGAAACACCCGTCCGGCAATGCCCGCGATCGTGGCGGCAGCGGCCGCCATGAATGGAAACGCCACATTGGACAGATCGAGGTCGGTGACCAGCGCGGCCACGACCTGGCGCGCGTGCGGGCCGGCAACCGCGAACTGCGCCCACTGATCACCGACATCGGTCAGCAGCACGTCGAGCGGCGGACACATCGCCTGCAGATGGAATTCCAGGTGCTCGAGCACCGCTGCGGCATTGGCCGTCGTGGTGGTGACGAGGAAATGTTCGGGCCCGAGCCGCGCGGTGGTGCCGTCGTCGAACAGCATCCCATCCTCGCGCAGCATGATGCCGTAGCGCGCGCGGCCGAGCGCAAGCGTGGAGAATGTGTTGGCATAGACGAAGTCCAGAAACCGCGCCGCATCCGCACCCTGCACGTCGATCTTGCCGAGCGTCGATACATCCGTCATGCCGACAGAGCGGCGCACCGTGCGCGCCTCGTGCAGCACCGGGTCCCAGCCGGCCGCGCGCGAGTAGACCAGCGGGCGCAGCCACAGCCCGGTGCTGACGAAGCTTGCGCCGGCGGCCTCGTGCCAGTCGTGCAGCGGCAGACGGCGCCGGGGCTTGAAGTGCTCGCGTACCTCGCCACCGGCGAGCGCGGCGAATGGCACTGGCTGGGTGTAGGGGCGTGGCTTGATCTGCCCGACCGCGGACAGCGGCAGCCCGCGCGCCTGCGCCAGGACCGCGCTGCCCACCAGACCGCCGATGCGGCCCTGATCGCCCGCCATGCCATGGGTGGTGTAGCGCTTCATGTGCTCGACGTGTTCGTAGCCCTCGCGGCAGGCGAGCCGCACATCCGCAGCGGTCACGTCGTGCTGCAGATCGACGAAGGCCTTGCCGCGGCCACGTACCTCCCACAGCGCGTCGATCGGCGTGACCGGCGGGTCGGGCGGCAGCTCGAGCGCCACTTCCGCGGTGCTCGCCGCGCGACCGAGGTCGGCGACAATCGCCCGTGCCGCCGTGTCGCCATCGCAGGCTGCAGCGGCAAGTCCGAACACGCCGCGCGCCGCCCCGGCTATGCGTCCGATGTGCGGCGCCAGATCCGGGATGAAGGCTGCGATCGCCTCCTGCCACGACAACCCGGCGCCGAGCTGACTCGCCAGCGCCGTAGCCGGCGAATATCCTCCGGAAATGAGCAGACTGTCGGCCTTGAGCTCGCGCCGATGGCCCCCGTCGCGCTGCGCGACTCGCACCGCGCGAACGCCTTCGCGGCCGCCGCCGACGCCGTCGACCACCGCCCCGCCATGGACCTCGACCCCCAGGGCCCGCGCGCGCTCGGCCGCCAGGGAGTTCGCCCGCACGTCGATCACGCCGGCGCCTTCGATGCCGGCACCCCGCAAGGCCAGCACCGACTCGTAGGCCTCGTCGGTGTTGAGGAAAAATGCCGGCCGGCGGCCGACCGCGACGCCGTAGCGCCGCAGGTAAGCCAGTGCCGCACCCGCGAGCATCACGCCGGGCAGGTCGTTGCCGGGGAAGGCAATCAGCCGCTCGAGCGCACCGGTGGCGATGAGTACGCGCCTGCTGCGCATGATGCGCAGCCGCTCGCGCAGCCCGCCGAAGCGGGCCGCTTCGGCCGGCGCCAATGTCTCGAGCGCGCCAAATACGCCGTGCCCGTAGGCCCCGAGCACCGTGGTGCGCGGCAGGCAGCGCACCGTGGGCAGGGCGGCGAGCCCGGCGCACAGCCCCTGCCGCCAGGCGCTCCAGCGCACATCGAGCAGCGCGCCGCCACCCAACACGGCATCCTGGTCGGCCAGGATCACCCGCAGTCCGCTCATGCCCAGGCGGTGCGCGGCAGCGAGGCCCGCGACCCCGGCGCCGATCACGAGCACGTCGGCATGATCGTGCACCGTCTCGGCCGGCGCGGCGCGCTCGCCCACGATCGCCTGCAGCCGGCCGAAGCCCGCGGCGCGGCGAATCAGCGGCTCGTACAGCCGCTCCCAGGCCCAGCCCGGCGCCATGAAGGTCTTGTAATAAAACCCCGCGGGCAGGAAGCGCGCTAGAAGATCGTTGACCGCCAGTAGGTCGAAACCCAGTGACGGCCAGCGGTGCTGGCTTTCGGCCACGAGCCCCTCGTGCAGGGCGAGCGTGGTCGCGAGGCGATTGGGTTCGCGCCCCTGGGGGCCGATCACATCCACCAGCGCACAGGGCTCTTCCGGCCCGGCGCTGACGATGCCGCGCGGCCGGTGGTATTTGAAGCTGCGCGCGACCAGCGGCCGGCCGTTGGCCAGCAGCGCCGAGGCGAGCGTGTCGCCGGCCAGGCCCTGCATCTGGCGTCCGTCGAAGCGAAAGCCGACGGGTTGGGCGGCGTCGGTCAACAGACCGCGAGCGATACGGCTGGGACCTCGCATCAGCTGCCCACGTCTTGCGGCCACCCATCCTGCGGCAGTGCGGGTTGCTCCCCGGGCGCACCGACCCAGTGAATCTCGTGCGTGAGCGTGTGGCGCACGACCCGTAGCAGCTCGCGGCAGCCGCCCACGTGCAGCCACCATTCCAGATGCCAGCCGCGCGGGTTGTCGCGCTCGTAGACATAGGCGCTGAACGCTGCCAGCCCGGCATCGGCCGCGGGCCGGGACCTGCTGGCGTCGCCGCGATAGCGAAACTCGGTCTCGTCGCGCTCGCCACACCATGGGCATTGGATCCGCAGCATGGACGGGCCTGATCAATGCGCGTACGGGAACGGGCCGATGCCGCGCTCATCGACGGTACGGCCGGCGGCGAAGCGCTCGAGCCCCAGATGAGCCGCGAGCGGATGCGCCGTGCCGGTCGCGATGAGGTGAGCCGTGCTCATGCCCCCCGCCGGAATCGCCTTGAAGCCGCCATAGCACCAGCCGCCGTTGACAATGAGGCCACCGAGGGGCGTGCCCGAGATGATCGGCGAGCCGTCCATGCTCATGTCCATGACGCCGCCCCATTGCCGGAGCACCTTGAGCCGCGCGATGCCCGGCATCAGCGTCACGGCCGTCGCCGCCACCTCCTCCGCGACCGGCAGCGCGCCGCGCTGGCCGTAGCTGTTGTAGCCGTCGATCGGGCCACCGAACACCAGACCGCCCTTGTCCGACTGGCTGACATAGAAATGTCCGGCACCGTAGGTCACGACCACATCGAGCACCGGCTTGATGGCTTCGCTGACGAAGGCCTGCAGCACATGGCTCTCGATCGGCAGCGTGAGTCCAGCCATGCGGGCGAGTTGCGAGGAGTGCCCGGCCACTGCAAGGCAGACGGTATCGGCCGCGATGCGACCGCGCGTGGTCTCAACGCCCGTGACCCGCTGTCCGTCGCGCCGGATCGCCGTGACCTCGCAGTGCTCGACGACGTCGACACCAGCCTGCGAGGCCGCCCGCGCATAGCCCCAGGCCACCGCATCGTGGCGAACGGTGCCGCCGCGGGGCTGCAGGAAACCGCCGAGCACGGGATAGCGCCCATTGTCCAAGTCCACCAGCGGCACCAGCGCCTTCACCTGCTCGCGGCTCAGCGCCTCGGCGTCCACGCCGAGCAGGCGCATCATGTTTGCGCGCCGCGTGAACAGATCGCGCTGGGCCTCGGTGTGAAACAGGTTGAGCGCGCCGCGCTGGCTGACCATCGCATTGAAATTCAACCGGCGCTCGAGGCCTTCCCACAGCTTCAGCGAGAACTCGTAGAAGCGCACATTGTCCGGCTGGAAGTAGTTGGACCGGATGATCGTCGTGTTGCGCCCGACGTTGCCGAGCCCGAGCGGGCCTTTTTCCAGTACCACCACGTCCCTGATGCCGTATTCGGTGGCGAGGTAATAGGCCGTGGCCAGTCCGTGTCCGCCGCCGCCGACGATCACGACGCGGTAGCCGGCGCGCGGCACCGCCTTGGCCCAGGCGCGCGACCAGCCGCGCTGGCCCGCCAGACCCTCGAGCAACAGTCGCCACCCCGAATAACGGCCGCTAGACACGGGCTCGGCACTGGTGGGGGGTGGGCGGGACTTCGGCGCGGAATTCATCTGTGCTCACCATCATAATGGGCGCAGCAGACCGGCACACGGCCGCGACATGCGGCTGGCGCGCCGGGCGAGCAGGCAGGCTCGCAGTCGTGGGCGGGCTTGACGCGCGCGACAACTACCGACACGGTGCACGGGCGCGGCTCGAATCGGGCCCGGCGCTCGGCATGGAGGTGGCCGGTGGCGAGATTCCTGAAGTCGCTTTGCGTAGCTGTAGCGCTGGCGCTGGCCGGCACCGGCCCACTGCAGGCGGCCGTGATCGTGTCCTCGAAACTCTCCAGCGAGTCGGCGATGATCGGCCAGATGATCCGGCTGCTGCTGAACGCGGGTGGGATCCAGACTGTGGACCGCATGACGCTCGGTGCTACACCCGTGGTTCGCAAGGCGCTGATATCCGGCGAGATCGACATTTACGTGGAGTACACCGGCAACGCCGGCTTTTTTTTCAATGACGCGGCCGACCCGGCCTGGAAGGACCTGCGCCAGGGCTACGAGCTCGGCGCCAGACTCGACTACGCGGCCAACCGCATCGTCTGGCTCACACCTGCCAACGCGAGCAACGCCTGGGCACTTGCCGTGCGCCGCGACGTGGCCGTGGCCAATCATCTGCGCACGATGAGCGACTTCGGCCGGTGGGTTGCCTCGGGTGGCAAGGTCGTGCTCGCCTGTTCGGCCGAATTCGCCAATGCCGGTACCCTGCGCTCCCTCGAGAAGACCTATGGGTTCAGCATGCGCTCCGACCAGCTGATCGTGCTCGCCGGCGGCGAGACCTCCGCCACCATCGGCGCCGCGGCCGCGGGCACCAACGGCACCAACACGGCCATGGTGTACGGTACCGACGGCGGCATCGAGGCAGCGCAGCTGCAGATCCTGGAGGATGATCGGGGCGACCAGCCGATCTATGCGCCGGTGCCGATCATTCGCGAAGACGCGCTCAAGGCGAACCCGCAGATCGCCGGGCTGCTGAAGCCGCTGATGGAGAGCTTCACGCGCGAGATCCTGCAGCAACTCAATGCCCGCGTGCAGATCAACGGCGAGGCGGCCGAGTCGGTCGCCGAGGACTACTTGAAGGCGAGGGACCTTCTCAAGTGAGCGCGGTCCAGGTGAGCCCGGTCCACGTGAGCGCAGTTGGCGGCCCAGCCGGTGTGCGCGCGGCGGCGATGGTACGGCCGTGGGATCGCGCCAGGAGAATGCATGGATGACAACGCCGCCCCTCCATAGGATCGACCCGCTCGGCGCGCTGGTCGCGGCGATGGGAGCTGCCGCGCTGCTGTTCCTGCCGTTCGTCGTCTTCAAGGCGAACCGGATCATGCCGGGCGATGCGCGCGCTCTGCAGCAGGTGCTGCCCATCTGGGCGGCACTTGCCTGTCACGCGAGCCTGATCCTGGTCGCAGTGGTCGCACTCGGGATTGCCGATGCGCGCGTGCGGCTCGCCGCGGCCCTGCTCGGCATCCTCGTAGTCGCCGCCGCTGTGGCCGCCGCCGGTAACGCGCTCACGCCGCCGGGCAACAAGGTCGTGCGCGTCGCCGCCGGCGCCGGCTTCTGGATACTGCTCCTGGCCCTCGGCCTGATGGCGACCGATGCGATCACGCGCCTGCGGCCCGGCCCCGCCATGCGCGTGCTGCTGCTGGCCGTATTCCTCGCCGTGGCCGGCCTCGCGCTCGCGCACGGCACGTTCGATCATCTCTCGGTGATGCGCGAGTACGCGGTGAACGCGGCGCGCTTTGCACGCGAGGCGCGGCAACACGTGCTGCTGGCGCTCGGATCGCTGGCCGCCGCCGTGCTGGTTGCCCTGCCGCTCGGGATCCTGTGCCATCGGGTCCCGCGTCTGCGAGCCGGCATCCTCGGCACGCTCAACGTCGTGCAGACCATACCGGCGATCGCGCTGTTTGGCATCCTCATGGCGCCGCTCGGGGCGCTGGCCGCGGCCGTGCCGTTGGCCGCGAAGCTCGGCGTGCGCGGCATCGGCGCCGCGCCCGCGGTGCTCGCATTGTTCCTGTATTCGCTGCTGCCGGTAGCCGCCAATACGGTCACGGGCCTCAGGCGGGTCTCGCCCGCCGCGGTCGAGGCCGCGCGCGGCATGGGCATGACGCGCTGGCAGATCCTCTCCGGCGTCGAACTGGTACTGGCGCTGCCGGTCATCCTCACCGGCATCCGCATCGTGCTGGTACAAAACATCGGCATGGTGACGATCGCCGCGCTTATCGGCGGCGGCGGCCTTGGGGTGTTCGTCTTTCAGGGGATCGGACAGACCGCGATCGATCTGGTGCTGCTCGGAGCCATCCCGACGGTGGCCCTCGCCTTCTCTGCCGCCGTGCTGCTCGATGCGTTGGTGGAAGTAATGGATCGGAGCAGAGCATGATCACCGTCGAACATCTCAGCAAGCAGTACGGTGCCGCCACGGTCGTCGACGACGTGTCGATGGCGATCGAGCGCAATTCGATCACCGTGATCGTGGGCACCTCCGGCTCGGGCAAGTCGACGCTGCTGCGCATGATCAATCGCCTGGTCGAGCCGACCAGCGGCCGGGTCCTCATCGATGGCAACGACACCACGAGTGAGCCCGCGTACCTGCTGCGCCGGCGGATCGGCTACGCGATCCAGGGCCACGGCCTGTTCCCCCACCGCACCGTGGCGGAGAACATCGCCACCGTGCCGCGCCTGCTCGGCTGGCAGGCGGGCCGCATCCGCGCCCGCGTCGACGAACTTCTCGAGGTGTTCCAGCTCGCTCCCGGCGAATTCGCGGAAAAATTTCCACATCAGCTCTCCGGCGGCCAGCAGCAGCGCGTCGGCGTGGCGCGGGCGCTCGCCGCCGAGCCCGCCGTGCTGCTGATGGACGAACCGTTCGGCGCGCTCGATCCGATCATCCGCGCCAAGGCGCAGGACGATCTGCTCGACATCCAGCGGCGCTTTGGCACCACGATCGTGCTGGTGACCCACGACATGGACGAAGCGTTCCGCCTGGGCGATCACGTCGCGGTGATGAGCCACGGCCGGGTGCTGCAGTACGACCGGCCCGCGGTGCTGCTCACACACCCGGCGGACCCATTCGTGGCGCGCATGACCGGCAGCGCGGATCGGGCCATGAGACTGCTGTCGCTGACCACGGCGGGCGAGGCAGCGCTGCCCGGCTCTTCCGACGGGCCGGCGATCGCGGCATCCGCATCACTGCGCGATGCGCTCTCCGACCTGCTGTGGCAGGGGGCGGAGTCGGCCGCCGTCGTGGCCCCGGACGGAACGGCGTGCGGACGCCTCACGCTCGCCGCCATACTCGCCCACGGGCGGCCGAGCTGATGCCGGCCGCTCCCGCCCTGCTGCGATTTGCAGCGCTGGCACTGCTGGTCGCGTTCCTGTTGACGCCGCAGAGCTTCGCACCGCTGTTCGCCCCGCTCACGCAGTATGGTGCGCCGCCGATCTACGATCAGGGTGACCTGCTGACGCTCGCCCTGGCGCAACTGGGCACCGTGTGCTGTGCCGCGGCGGCGAGCACCCTCGTGGCCGTCGGACTGGGCATTCTGGTCACGCGCGCGAGCGGTGCGCAGTTCCTGCCGCTATCGCGCACGCTGGTGAACATCGGCCAGACCTTTCCGCCCGTGGCGGTGCTGGCCGTCGCGGTACCGCTGGTCGGTTTCGGCGAGAGGCCGACCCTGATCGCGCTGTTCGCCTACGGTCTGCTGCCGATCTTCGAAAACACGATCAGCGGACTGCGCTCCTGTCCGCCCGTGGTCCTGGGCGCCGCCAGCGGCATGGGCATGAACGCCCGCCAGCGCCTCATTTCCGTCGAGCTTCCTCTAGCTATGCCTTTGATTTTAGAGGGAATTAGATTATCTCTGGTCATCAATGTGGGTACCGCAACGATCGGTTCGACGGTCGGTGCCAAGGGCTTGGGCGAGGTGATCATCGCCGGGCTGCTGTCGAATAATGTCGCGTTCATTCTGCAGGGGGGACTGGTGACCGGCCTGATGGCAATCCTGCTCTATGAGGCGATGGCCGCGTTCGAGCAACGCCTGTTCCGAGCCGCCCGCATCGAGTGACGCGTGCTGCAAAAACAGCATCAGGTTATGCGACCGGCTCGACTGCGCCGCTTCTTTATTGCCTCTAGAATCCTCAGTAAGATAGTTCCGACGCTGGGCCATGAGGATGTTTCCGACCCTGGACACCGTGACGAAGATCGACCGGGATGCGCCCGGTGCAAGCGTGGCGCGTGCCGATCGCTGCGCCGCGATAGAAATACCGACCATGCTCCTGATTGTGATCGTCTATGGCGGATGGCTTGCGATCACTTCCGTCTATGGCCGCTGGCCGCTGTTCATCGTCGCACCGATCACCGCGCTGATGATCACGCTGCACGCCTCGGTGCAGCATGAAATCGTGCATGGCCACCCAACCCGCTGGAGAAACGTCAACCGCCTGTTCGCTCTGATGCCGCTGTCCCTGTGGCTGCCGTACGAGTGCTATAAGCACACGCATCACCTGCATCACAACGACAAGCGGCTCACCGACCCGCTCGACGATCCGGAGTCCTATTACTGGACGCCCGAGGACTGGGTGCGGCTCAGCCCGATCACGCGCTTGCTGCTGCAGATCCAGCAGACGCTCGCCGGGCGCATCCTCATCGGCCCCTTCTGGTCCATCGGCAGATTCGCACACCTCGAATGGCGCGCGCTGATCCGCAACGAACCGGGCATCCGAGCCATATGGGTCGAGCACCTGCTGTGGTGCGTGCCGGTGATTGTCTGGCTGAAGCTCGTGTGCGGCATGCCGCTATGGCTCTACTTCATTGCCATGGCTGTGCCCGCACACGCCATCCAGCTGATCCGCTCGTTCGCCGAGCATCGCGCGTTGCCCGAGATGCGCGAGCGCATCGCCATCGTCGAAGGATCGTGGATCCTGGGCCCGCTGTTCCTGTTCAATAATCTGCATTCGCTGCACCACGAAGCCCCAGCGATCCCGTGGTACCAGATCAACGCCCGCTACCGCGTGGTGCGCGAGCGCCTGATCGCGGAGAACGGCGGGCTGGTGTATCGCAGCTACTTCGACGTGGCGCGCCGGTTCCTGTTTTGCCCGCACGACACCCCACAGCACCCCACGACTCGCGTGCCCCAGCTGCCCGCCTGAGCCACCGCCGCCCGTAACGCTACCGGCGATCATGCCGGCAGCTCGAATCCGGCCGCGGTCGCGGCCCGATCCCATTCCAGCAGCGGTGCATACGATGCCTCCGTGACCTCGGCAAAACCGTCGAGCAGCAGAAAATCCGCGTACGGGCGGAACCAGGCACGCCCTGCGGCATTGATGAAGGCGCTGCGCAGGCGATCGATCATCGGCGCCGGAGCGCCGGCGGCGGCGACGAAGGCCGGCATCGGCGCCACCGCGGTCGAGGTCAGCACGCGAATATCGGCCGTGAGCTGCGGCGCATGGCGCGCGATCAGCATGTGCCAGTAGGCGTCGAGAGGCCCGACATCGATGCGCCGTTGCGTGACGCTGTCGAGCACGTTGCGCGCGGTCACGAGGTTGCCGGCCATCTCGGCGTAGAGCGCCGGGCGCTGCGCTGTGCGGTAGGCAAGCAGATGGTGGCGGAAGGCATTGAATCCGGACTGGGAGTGCGCCACGGTCCATCCGGCGCGCGCGCCGAACGTGTCCTCGAGGGCGGCATAAGGGGCATCGCGCCGCACGATCAGGTCGGAGCGGTAGACGGCGCGACCACCGGCCCACTCGGCCCGCGGGATCGGCGCGGCCAGGGGTATGACCGCTGCGAGTTTGAGCGCGATCGGAAAGCCGCACATGAGCACCGATCCCAGATCGGACCGCGACCACAGCTCCTCGAGCGGCTGCGGCGCCGGGTAGCGCATGTAACTGAGCGCGACTCCGGCCTCGCGCGTGATGTACTCGAGCAACTCGCGCCACGCGGCCTCGACTTCCGGCGTCACCGCGTACATGCGCGCATTCGTGATCCAGTCCGTCATTGGCGGCGCACACCCGGCAGGATTTATGCCGCGGCCCCCAGTTCACCGCTCCTGCGGGCTACGTAGGCGCCGATGGCTTCCTTGACCGCCGCATCGAGCGGCGGTGCAACGTAGTCGGCCAGCGTCTTCTTCCAGATGCCGGTCGCCCGCACGGTCGCATCGCGCGCTCCGGCATCGCTCCAGTTCTCGAAATTCGACCAGTCGGACAGCAGCGGGCGATAGAACGCGGATTCGTAGCGCGCGAGCGTGTGCGTCGTGCCGAAGAAATGCCCGCCGGCCGCGACGCCCTTGATGGCCTCGACCGCCAGGTCGTCCTCGTTGAAGCTGACCGGCTTGAGGATCTCGGCCCAATTGCGCAGCAGTTCGGCGTCGACGATGATCTTCTCGAGCGACGCCGACATGCCGCCCTCCAGCCAGCCGGCCGCATGGTTGATGAGGTGGCTGTGACTGAGAATCGCCGCCTGCAGCGAAAACGCGGTCTCGTAGGTGGATTGCGCGTCCACCACCGGCGAGGCGTTCACCGCGCTGGTGCGAACCGGGAGTTTCAGACGGCGTCCGATCTGCGCACTGGCCATGATCGCATTGACATACTCCGGCGTGCCAAACGCCGGGGAACCGGTGCGCATGTCGACGTTCGAGGTGAAGCCTCCCATCACGCACGGGGTACCGGGACGCAGTATCTGGCACAGCGCGACGATGCCCATGGCCTCCGCGGTCTGCTGCACCAGCGCTCCGGCCAGCGTGACCGGTGCCATCGCCCCCATCAGTGTAAAGGGCGTGATGACCACGCACTGTCCGTGGCGCGCCATCACCATGATGTTGTCGAGAATCTCGGCATCGACGCGGCGCGGCGAATTGACGTTAGTCACGGTCATGAGCGTCGGACGCGATGCCAGTTGCTCGATCGTGCAGCCATGTTCGATGGCCGACATCGCGATGGCGTCTTCGGCCTGCACGCCGCCCACGCCGCGCGCCGCCCACACGATGTCGGCGCATTCGATGTGGGCCTGATAGGTCGCCAGATGGCGAATGGCCACCGGCACGTCGACCGGCTCGACCACGATGCCGCCCTGCCAGTGCAGGATGCCCAGGGTGTGGGTGAGCCGCAGGATATTGCGGAAACCCTCGAGGTCGCCATAACGGCGGCCGCTCTCGCGATCGCTGATGTTCGGCGCACCGTGCACCGGTCCGAAGTTGACCACGTTGTCGCCGACGTGCAGGTGCCGCTCGGGATTGCGGGCATGGAGCACGAAGCGCTCGGGCGCATGGGCCAGATGCGCCTCGACGATGTCGCGCCCGAGGCGCACCATCTGCGTCTCCTCGTCCACCAGGGCACCGGCACCGTGGTAGGCCTCGCGTGCCGCCGGGCTCCTGATCTCCAATCCCGCCTCCTCGAGAATACGGAAGGCCGCGACCAGGATGCGTTCCACCTGCTCGGCGGACAAAATCTCCAGCGGTGCCCAGCGATTCGTCAGCCGCGGCAGCGGCGCGA
>Ga0302326_10004643_pt1 | contig 31670 bp, 30 predicted proteins | sample Palsa_T0_3_FD_202264 | JGI IMG/M metagenome (GOLD analysis project Ga0302326, IMG submission 202264) | Peat permafrost microbial communities from Stordalen Mire near Abisko, Sweden - Palsa_T0_3 | ecosystem: Environmental > Terrestrial > Soil > Palsa > Peat permafrost | place: Sweden: Abisko...
AGCCAGCAGCGAGTCATCCGCGACATGCGCGCAACATTTTGGCACCAGTTCCAAACGAACACTCCACAGGTGGTTGTCGTTGGCGCTGGCTTGTATCCCCATGGGCGTGGCTACGGCAAGCTCGCCTCGTGGCCCCTATTTCAGCAAGAGCTCGCCGGCCAATATGCCTTGTATGCGGATCGAAGCTTTCCTTTCGCAGAGTCTGGGATCAGAGCCTATCGGATCTATGTCGAAAAAAATCGCTGAACGGGACGAGATGGTCTATTTAGTCACCACCGTTGTTTTGATCAGTACCGTTGCCTGCTATTTCGCATGGGGGCGCAAGGGCCTGTTTTCGTTTGGCAGGGTGCAGTGGATCCTGCGCGTGCTGGTAGCGCTGCCTCTGTTGGTTTCAGGGATTGCGCACTTTACCCGCACCGCGCTGATGGCCATGATTGTTCCTCACTTCGTTCCGTACCATGCGCAGCTCGTTTTATTGAGTGGAGCATTGGAGTTGGCCGGCGCCGTTGGCCTGCTGCTGCCTGCTTTCACCCGTGCCGCCTCTGCCGGTCTTGCGCTGTTGATGATTGCGGTTTTTCCCGCCAACGTTTTTGCCGCTAACAAGTACGTTGGCGGCTTGCACATGCCCAGCGTGCCGGTTCGTTTAGCCATGCAGGTCGTTTACATCCTGCTGCTGCTTATGGCGGGGTGGGGCGTGCCGGGGCGCACAGGAAAGTCTGCGTGATAACCGGAAAAGAAGCAACAGATCCCTCCACTTTCACTCCCCATGCGAAACAACTCTGTACGGGTGCCCCACGTTCGCCCCAGCGTACGTGGGACGAAAACGAATTTCTTCGATTGCTTTCCGCCGGCTCAACCGCAATGGTTGGGCTTCGCCCATCGACTTCGGCCCACGTACGCTGGGGCGAACGTGGGGCACCCGTACAGAGTTGTTTCGCATCGGGGAGTGAAGTGGAGGGACCTGTTGCTATTTCTCGAGTACTCACGCGGTGATGGACAAGTGTTTAGTGAGCTGGGGGTATGAACTGCAGGGTGTAGGCAGTGGCGGGATCGAAGGGCTTCTGAATCACCTTCAGGTCGAGAAGTTGCTGATACATGCTGGTCCAGCGGGCCGGATCAAAGCGGCCCAGGTTATCTCCTTCGCCAGTGATGAAGTGCTGGTCCCGCAACCCCTCGTAGCTAAACTTCATCTGCGCCACACTCATCGCCGGATTTAGCTTGGCAATGGCCGCATTGACGTCGTCGGGGTGGACCAGGTAATCGCGCCAGCCACGGACCGAGGCACGCACAAATTTTCCAACTATCTCCGGATGCTGTTGCACAAACGACTGCGACGTTGCCATCACACGATATGGGTCGTAGCCCGTTTCGCTGATCAGCATGGTGCGTACCGGGAGTCCCGCCTGGTGGACAAAGAATGGTTCAGAGGTGACGAAGATCTGTTGAATGTATCCAGGATCCTGAAGAAAATTGGCCACGCTGTAGGTTGCCGGAATCTCCCGGACATTTTTGAGCTGATAACGCTTGACTAGAAATTCAAACCATGTCGATGCTCCCAGGCGGATCGCGACTGCGTGACCATCCAAATCCTGAAAGCCATGAACGGGAGAATCCTTGTGCACCATGATGGCCTGCGGATCGTGTTGCATGGTCGCGGCCACTGCTACCAGAGGTACCCCATTGCCTATGGCTTGCAGAACATGATCGGAGGAGCCCATCTCGAACTGCGCCGCGCCCACGGAAACCTCCTGATCGGAGTTGACGTAGGGACCCCCGGGAAGAATGGTTACGTCCAGGCCCTCGTCTTTGTAGTAGCCACGCAGCTGCGCGTCATAAAAGCCCCCGTGCTCCGGTTGGGGATACCAATCGGTTTGCAGGGTCACCGGCGTAAGCCCGCTCGCTGCTGGCTGCTTGTGGCAGCCCGCGAGCATCAGGCAGACGCCGAAGCAACAGACAGCCACTGTTCGCAAGGGATTCAGCATCTCTCCCCCAGGCTGGCAGCGAAGGCGAGCAGGCGGGCGTCGCTGCCTCGTGCGGCCATCAACTGCACGCCGCCCCCGGGCTTTGCCAGCACCACCGCGGGCGTACCGGCCAGGCTGGCCGGGGTGGTATAGCGCAAAATTTTCGGCCGGGTGAGTGAGTGGTCCGCCCCTTCCCGCAGGGCGCTCATCGGGGCACAGGGCAGCATCAGAAAATCATGCTGTTGCAGTAACTCATCCATCCGGTGGCGAAATGCGCCATGGCGGCGGCGCAAATCCGCAACCGTGGCCTCGGAGAGCAAAGCTCCCTGGGCCAGCCGTTCTGCGATCGGCCGCTCAAAATGCTCAAAGTTGCCACGGTGCAGCGCCGAGGCTTCATGGGCCTGGATGCCGAAGAAAATCTCCCGCGCGTCGTTCCAGAAATCAGGCTCGAAGTCATGGATGTGCGCGCCGCTCCGCCGCAGCTCTGTCTTGCAATCGCGGTAGACCTCGAGCACCGCTGGTTCACAATCATGCAGAAAAGATTCGCCCACGGCCGCGATGCTTACCTGTTGCGGCGGTGCGACCGGCTCTAACCCAAACAATGCAGCGGCCAGAGCAGGTCCATCGCGCAGGTCGCGAAACAGCCAGCCTAGGGTATCGAAGGAGACCGCCAGATGCGTGCCGCCGTCCCACATCTGAGCACCACCGAGGCCCAGCGTCGAGCGATAGCCGGCCAACCCGCAGAGAGCCGCAGGGACGCGGATGGACCCTCCGGTATCGGTTCCGATCGCGGCTATGGCTGAGCCCTCCTGGACGCTGGCGGCGCTACCGCTGGACGAACCTCCGGTGAGCAATGCCGGATCGTGGGGCTGAACGCAATTGCCGTATTCGCTGTTCTCGCCGGTGATGCCGTACGCCAGCTGATGAAGATGAGTCTTGCCCATGATCACGGCGCCGGCCTGGCGCAGCCGTGCAACCACGGTTGAGTCGGTTGCTGCGATACCGTTTTGCGCCGCATAGAAACGCGAGCCGCAGGTAGTGGGATAGCCCGCGACGTCGAAACAATCCTTGATCGCGATGGGCACTCCGAGGAGCGGCGGACGGTTTGGAAAGCGAGCGTTGAGCCCTTCTGCTTCTTCCAGCGTGCGCTGCTGGTCCATGGCCAAATACACGTTTCGGCCCGCATTGCTGTTGGCGTGCGCGAACCCTTCCTCGGCCAACGCCACCGGGCCGCGCGCAGACAAGGACGTTTGGAGTGGGGTCAAGGGGGACATCTGGGTTCACGTATACCACGCGCCCGGTGCGCAGCGAAAATGATTTAAACTGCCGCATGAACGTTGAGCAATCGGACCAAGCTCGCCTGGCATCGCTGGTCAAATTTACCGCCCGCAGCTTCCGCACCACCCGGCCGGTACCCTTCGGCGCTCTGATCGTAGACAGTCAAAGTGGAGAAACGCTCATGCGGGCGCGCAACGCGGTGGCCGTCGAAAACGATCCATCGTCCCACGCCGAGCTGCGCACCGTGCGCCTGGCATGCAAAAAACGCAAGAGTTACTCCCTCCAGGGATATACACTTTATTCCACCTGCGAACCTTGTCCCATGTGCATGGCCAATGCCTTATGGGCGGGTATCGACCGGGTGGTCTATGGGGCCACGATCGAAGATGCGAACCGGCATTGCCGCCAGATTCAGATACCGGCGGAAGAAATGGCCCGGCGCAGCGACATGCAATGCATCGTAACCGGGCCCGTCCTGCGTGAACTCTGCTACACCCTGTTTACCGACCCGCGGATGCTCGCGGCTTTTCGCACCTGGGGCACCCGTAAGGAGACTGCATGACCACGCCGCTTGAAGTGTCCCTGGCCTCCATCGTGGGCGATCCTGCGCGCGTATCGACTGTGGGCCAGGTCGTGAATCGGTTATCGCGTGACTTCTATTGGTACTCGCCGGTCCTGCGCAAGCAGCTGGATGGCAAGACGGCTGATGTGGTTGTTCATCCCCTGACGGTCACCGAAATTCAGGATGTGCTGCGCTATTGCTATGCCAACGACATTCCGGTCACGCCGCGCGGTGCTGGGACAGGGAATTACGGACAGGCTGTGCCTCTCCATGGAGGTGTACTGCTCGATCTCTCGCGCATGGATCAGATTGAGTCGATCACGGACGATGGAGTTGCGGTCGTCCAGCCAGGTGTGCGCCTGGGGGCGCTCGAAGGCGAAGCGCGCAAGCTGGGATGGGAACTGCGCTGCTATCCCTCCACCGTGGTCAAAGCCTCGGTTGGCGGCTTTCTGGGCGGCGGTTCGGGAGGCATTGGCTCCGTGACGCACGGCGGCTTGCGCGACTTTGCGACTGTGCGGGCGCTGGATGTGGTCACCATGGAAGACTCACCCCGGGTGGTCCATCACGAAGGCGAGGCCGTTCACGAGATCCTGCATGCCTGGGGCACCAATGGCATCATCACTCGTATCTGGCTGGCGCTGGCCCCGAGTGTGGAGTGGGCACAATGTGCCATCGCTTTTGATAGCTTCGACCAGGCTTTTGATTTCAGCGAACGGATCGCAAAGTCAGAGGAATGGAACAAGCGGTTGGTGACCACCTTCGAATGGCCGATTCCTTCCTTCTTCACCCCGGTGCGCACGCTTGCCCCGGAGGGCAAGGCGCTGATATTTTTCATGATCGCTGAGGACCAGCGGCCAAGGCTCGAGCAGGCCGCTCGCGAGGCCGGCGGGGTGGTGACGTTTTCCGCCCGTTACACGGGTTTACGTTCTCTACCTCTGCTCTCTGACTACACCTGGAATCACACCACGTTGTGGGCGATGAAGTTTGATCCTGAGTACACCTATCTGCAGTGCGGCTTCGATGCGGTGGCGGCGCGCAGCCAGTTTGCCCGTCTCAAGCAGCGCTTTGTTGACGAGTTTTTGTTGCACATTGAGTTTATGAAGAATGGGCACGGCGTGGTGGTGCCAGGATCCATTCCCGTAGTCCGCTTCAGCACCGAAGAACGCTTGAACGAGATGATCGACTACTGCCGCGAGATTGGGGTGACCGTGGCCAACCCGCACGTGAACAACGTTGAGGGGGGAGGCCGATACCGCAGCGACAACGTGCAACTGCTGGCGAAATACAAGTACGACAGCAAGGGCCTGTTGAATCCGGGAAAGATGGTCACCTTCGAGCGGCACTCCGTCGGAGCGCCTCTATCGTGAAGAACTGGATTCCGGATAACCGTAACTTCGCGTATCTCACCTGGAAGCAGGTAGACGCTCTTGCTCGAGACACAACGGTGCTGGTGTTGCCCACGGCGGCCATTGAGCAGCATGGGCCGCATCTTCCGCTGGCCACCGACACCCTCATCAATAGCATCCTTCTGGGCGCTGCAATGGTGCGGCTGCCGCAGGAAGTATCCGTCTATGCGCTGCCTGCGGTGTGCTACGGCAAGAGCAACGAGCATATCGGTTTTCCGGGAACGCTTTCGGTATCCGCTTCGACCTTCATGGCTGTGGTACGCGATCTTGGTTCCAGTATTGCTGCTTCCGGCTTCAAGAGGCTGGTGCTCTACAACACCCATGGGGGCAACTCGTCCCTGGTCGACGTGATGGCGCGCGATCTGCGAGCGGAGTTTGGGCTGCGCGTTTTTTCGCTGTTCGGCTCCGGCGGCGCTGCATTCACCGGGCTGGGCGAGCAAGAGCGTACGTACGGCTTTCACGCCGGCGAAGTCGAGACTTCATTTCTGATGAGCGCCGTTCCGGAGCTGGTACACACCAGCAAGTACACGGTGAACTACATCGCGGATGTGACTAAGCCTGAGCTGTTGCGCCCGGAAAATGCACCGGCAACGTTTGCCTGGCTCACTCGGGATATAGCGCCCAGCGGAGTGATGGGCGATCCCCATCCGGCCAGTGCGGAGAAGGGAACGCTCTGGATTGAAGAAGCGGCGAACAGGCTCGCGGCTGCACTGACTGCGATGGCCGCGTACGAGAACTGGCATACGCCCTGAATGGATATCGGCAGATGGGCACGATGATGGATTGCGGCTCGGGCGTTCGACTGCAACGCGCACAGCAGTTCATTCTGCCGGACGGCGTCGTGCTGGTCTCCGATCATTATTACCCTCCTGGGCCAGGGCCGCACCCTACCTTACTGATGCGTCAACCCTATGGCAGGGATATCGCCTCGACGGTGGTGTATGCGCACCCGGTCTGGTTTGCCGCCCACGGTTACAACGTCGTGATCCAGGATGTGCGGGGACGAGGCGATTCCGAAGGCGAGTTTTATCCCTTTCGTAACGAAGGCCGCGATGGCGCAGAAACCATCCGCTGGCTGCGGACGCGGAGTGAATCAAACGGCAGTGTAGGGATGTATGGGTTTTCTTATCAGGGAATGACCCAGCTGCTGGCGGCGGCCGAACAGCCGGAAGGACTCGTCTGCATCGCGCCGGCGCAGACTGCGTGCGATCTCTATCACGGCTGGTTCTATCACCAGGGCGCGCTGCGGTTGGCCTCCAGCCTTGGTTGGGGCTTGCAGATGATGAAGGCGGATGCCCGGCGGCGCAAACTACGTGAGGCCAGCGATGGCCTGGAGAAGGCATGGAGCGATCTGCGCAGCCAGCCGCTGGTTACGCCCTATGGATTGCATCCTCAGTTGCAGCATGAAGGAATGCCTGCCTACGTGCAGGATTGGTTCACCCATCCTTTGCCCGGACCATACTGGTCGGCCCTGGATGTAAGCGAATCGCTGAAGCAGATTAAGGTGCCCGCCTTGCACCTCTCAGGCTGGTTCGATACCTACCTGTCGGGGAGTGTGGCCGGCTTTCTTGCTTTGGCCGCGCAGGCGCAAAACCAATACCTGGTTGCCGGTCCCTGGGTCCACATTCCGTGGGGCGAACTGATCGCAGGGCAGAACCTCGGTCCCGAAGCACTGCTCGATACTGATTCGCTGCTGCTGCGTTGGCTCAATCACTGGCTCAAGCAGAGTGGCGAGTTCGATCGGGAGCCGCGCATCCGTCACTTTGCGTTGGGCGTCAATCGCTGGTTCGAGACAGACAGCTTTCCCCAGGAGACCCTGGCTCTCTATCTGCATAGCGGAGGCCGCGCCGACTCGCGCAAAGGGGATGGTGCACTTTCGACTGCAGTTCCTGGCTCCCCTGACTCTGATGCCCCGCGCGATGTGTTTGTCTATGATCCTGAAGTCCCGGTGGCTGCTCCTGGTATCGGTCCGGCCGACCAGGCGCAGCTCGAAACCGGTAACAATCTGCTGGTCTATACCAGCGCTCCATTGGAGGAGCCAATGCATGTGCTGGGATCGCCGCAACTCACGCTCTACTGTGTGACGTCCGCTGCGCATGCCGATTTCACCGGCAAGCTAATGAGACTGCGTCCCAGCGGGCAAGCCGAGTTTGTTTGCATTGGCATCGCACGCTCTTCCTATCTCTTCCGCGACTCCCGGTACCGTGCGGACTCCATCCAGCGCTGGGAATTTTCCCTTGAGCCTACCTCCTGTGTCTTTGCCGCCGGCGATGCGATTCGCCTGGAGGTGGCCAGCAGCGCCTTCCCGTTGTACGACCGGAATCCATCGACCGAGGCCCAGCCCTGGCTTGCGGATTCCTGGAACTGGCAGCGCTCGACCCAGATGGTGTTGCATGATGCGGAGCATCCCTCGCGCCTGGAACTGCCCGTATGCTGACGCTTTCCAACGTAAGCAAACGCTATGGCAGCAGCCCACCGGTGCTGGAGCAAATCGATCTCGTCATCGACCAAGGCGAATTTGTCAGCCTGATCGGTCCTTCCGGCTGTGGCAAGTCCACTCTGCTCAAACTCATCTCCGGTCTCACCAGCCCTGGTTCCGGCAGCATTCTCGTCGACGGCAAAACGCCGGTGAATGCGCGCAAGACCATCTCTTATATCTTTCAGGATGCCACCCTGTTGCCATGGCGCACGGTCAGCAGGAATGTCGGGTTGGGCCTGGAGCTGGAGCACGTAAGCCGTGAAAGCAGGAAACAAAAAGTAGACTCGCTGATCGAGCTGGTGGGCCTTTCCCACGTGGCGCGGGCGTATCCACGTCAGCTATCGGGCGGGATGAAGATGCGTGTCTCGGTAGCGCGCGCGCTGGCCACCGCACCCCACCTGCTGCTGATGGATGAACCCTTTGGTGCGCTGGATGAGATGACCCGCGATCGTCTCAACGAGGAATTGCTCCGGCTCCGTGCGGAACAGCATTGGACGGCTGTCTTCGTCACCCATTCTGTCGCCGAAGCGGTCTTCCTTTCCACGCGCATTATTGTTCTGGCCCCATCGCCGGGACGAATCGCCGAGGAAATCACGATTCCGCTGCCTTTTCCGCGAACCAGCGTCACCCGCGAAAGCGAGCAGTTCGAGTCGTTCGTGACTGAGGTTTCGAGAGCTCTTCGCGGAGTCCATAGCGCATGAAGAAGTACGCCATTACCCTGCTGAATGCGCTCGCTGTCTTCGCCGGGCTGCTGCTGTTGTGGCAGGGGCTCGACCTGCTGTTGCATCTGCCTGCTTACATGCTGCCTACGCCGCTGGCGGTTGGCAGAGCGGTAGTCACCCGTTTCCCATCGCTGGTGACATCGCTGGCCATTACCTCAGAGGAGGCGGCAGGCGGCCTGGCGGCAAGTATCGTTGTGGGTTTGCTGATCGCTTTGATCTTTGCGCAATTCCGCTGGATGCGGCGCATGTTCTACCCCTACACCATCCTGCTGCAGACTGTGCCCATCCTGGCCGTGGCTCCGCTGATCCTCATGTGGGTGGGTCCGGGCACCTTGTCGGTTACGGTGGTCGCCTTCATCATCTGCCTGGCGCCGATCATTGCCAACGCCACCCAGGGGCTCATTAGCGTGGAGCCGAATCTGGTCCATCTGTTCCTCATGCACAATGCTTCGCGGCTGCAGATCCTTACCCGGCTTCGTCTGCCGCATGCCGTGCCTGGGTTGTTCGTCGGTATCCGCATTGCGGCGGGTATCTCCGTGATCGGTGCGATTACTGGTGAACTGTTTGCCGGTTCCAGCCGGGTGGGCGAAGGCGGTCTGGGCTATTCCATTTTGTACGCCAGCGCCCAGCTGCAAACGGACTATCTTTTTGCCCTGGTTCTCGCCGCCACCGTGCTGGGCTTTGCCTTCTTCTTCGCGGTCATGTTTTTGGAATGGTATTTCCTGCACGACTGGCATGAATCGGCGCGCACAATGACGGAAGAATAGGAGACTTGAGCTATGCTTCGTCTGGAAACTGAAACCGGGTGGTGGTTGGTGACCCATGTCGACCATGCCCACCTGGCCGGAGCCTTCGCCGAAAAATGGGGGAACGAGCTGTTCCTCACGCCTGAACCCCGGGAGCGGGTCTTGCGCGGCATTCACGTTCACGACGACGGGTGGGCTGCGCGCGATCAACAGCCCCAGATAACTCGGCAGGGAAAGCCAAGCGCATTTTCTGTGGAACTGGTGGGAAAATATTCGGCCTTTGAGGAAATAGATCTTGCCGACTATCTCGCGGTGCGCGAGCGTGCTGTCCGCATGGTCGCTGAAGCGGATGCGTACGCCGCTCTGCTGGTATCCATGCACACCTACAACCTGCTTACCGCTCGTGCGGATCGCAGCACCATTCAACCGGAGCAGCTTCCGCTGCTCGATGCGTTCCTCACTCGCCAGCTGGAGTTCCAGCAGCAATTGCAAGATCGGCTCGCTACGGAAAGAACATCCATAGCATTGGTGGAAGATCATTTTCGCCTGCTGCAGGCAATGGACAACCTGTCGCTGTTGAGTTGTGTCGACTTTCAAAACCCTGCAAGTTTGCTGCATGCTCTGTCTGTGCGCGATGGCGGGGAAACGCCGGTTCAGGTTCAATCTTTAGGGGAGCGCCACTTTCGGCTTGCTCCCTATCCCTTTGTCGCTTCGCCCCTGGTGTTTAACCTGCCCGCGCGCCATGTAGAGGGCAAACTATTTTCGAGCGCAGAGGATCTTCAATCAAAATTTCACCAGGCGGCACCGGCCTCATTGCCGGTCACGATTACACGTTAGTCCAGGGAGAGAAAGTGAATCCAACCAAGCGCTGTTTCTTAGTAGCCACCCTGCTATTTTCCTCGCTCGGCATGGCGCAGCAAACTTCTATCAGGCAACTCGTGGAGCGTCAGGCTCGAGCCTGGGAGAAGCAGGATTTCACCCTCGCTGCGTCTGACTGGCTCCCCACCGCGGTATTGATCTCACCGGAAGGAAACACGCCTGCCGGCGAAATGCCGGCTTCGATGAAGGACTACTTCAAAGACTTCAGCGATTTGCACGTCACCATCAAGAATGTTTTCGCTTCGACTGACGGCAAAAAAGTTGGCATAGAGTGGGATTGGGCCGTAACCCGGAAAAAAGATGGCAAACGCGGGACCTCGCATGACGCCATCATCGTCGACCTAGTCGAAGGAAAGATCGCTTCCTGGCGCGAATACTACGATCCCGCCAGTTCGGTCGAAGGCAAGCCGTAGACACCGCCCATGTCGTGCGGACTAATGTTGAGTGGGTGGCCCAGGTCTCGCTTTTGAGACCTGGGTGTTTCGGTAGGACCGATTTCCCAGGAGAAACCCAGGTCTCAAGAGCGAGACCTGGGCCACCCACTTACCCACTCACAATCGGAGGTTGCAGCTTGCCGCAGCGAGGGATCTGGGATCTTCCTGAACAAACAAAAGAGCCGGATGGCTGACCACGCCACCCGGCTCTCACTTAACATTGAGCCGATTAGAACGTTAGCTGCAGCGACATCTGGATCTGCCGTGAGGCGCCAATGGCGTGGGTTACGTAGCCAAGGCCGGCCGGGCAGTTGTAAAAGCCTTGGGTGGTCGGGACCCCTTCAGAGTTGCATCCAGTCGGTAACGCGGTCTGTCCTGGGGTCGGGAATTGGTTGAAATATTGATTCTGAAATACCTCATTGCCGGGAATGTCGAAGCTGGTGGTGTTGGTCAGGTTGTACACGTCGAAGGTGTACTTAAGGTTGTAGCGTTCAGTGATGTTGGTCATTTTGACCAGCGAGATATCTGCCCGTTTTTGCGATGCCTGGCGGAAGATGTTGCGCTGACCGGTAGTGAAGCTTGTTTCCACGGTATCTCCCGCGGGTACGGCGGAAGCCAGAGGGCTGGACGAGGTGACCAGGGGAACCGTGAAACATGCGGGGTTGAGCGCCGGTGCGTTGTTGACCGTGAAGGCTCCGGAGTGCCCGGTCTCAGCCTTCTTGGGCGAACAAGCGGCATAGTTCAGAGGCACGATGGGATTGGTGATGCCGTCATAGACACTGTAATAGAGGCTGCCGACGGCGCCGCTAAAGTCGACTACGCTAAACGGTTGTCCGCCCTGTAAAATGGTAAGTCCGACCAGCGACCACCCATCCGTGAGGCGGCCCACCAGCGTGGATTTACCGTAGAAATCGGGCAGGCGGTAGACATAGTTGAAGTTGAAGACATGGGTGCGATCGAAGTCAGAAGAGGCGTAGCCGTCGCGGAGATTGAGCGGGTTATTGCCGTTATAAAACAGGCCCAGTGCGCTCTGCTCGTCCAGGGCGTGGGAGTAAGTGTAGGAGGCGCCCACCTGCAACCCGTGGCTCATGCGCTTCTCCACGTGGACCTGAAAGGCATTGTAGGCGGAAACGCCGGCCGCTTTGTAAGTGATGGATTCAGCCGCGTATCCAGTGTAAGGAACACGAAGGTCGATGTTGCCGCCTTCATAGTTAACCAGCGCGCTGGTACCGTCGCCCAGGGTAATGGGGACGTAATTTATCGATGGCGTGTAACCGTAGGAGTAGTTTTGCGAGTGGACTGGACTCGTCGGTGAGGCGATGTTGGGCTGGTTGAACGGGACCGGGACCACCTGATGGCGGCCCAGGTTGCCAACGTAGCCGAAATCAAAAGCCAGATCGTTGCGCGGCTGCCACTGCAGGTCGAGGGTGTAGTTAATCGAGTAAGGCAATTTGTTGGTGCGGTCGTAGACGCCAAGGGAAACGGGCGCAGCTCCGTTGGTGATGGCGGTCGCGTTGGGAAGATAGGCCGCGAAATCCGATGCCTTGGGGTTGGTAGGCGCCGGACTCTGGACATTGGTGTAAGGGAATTCGAGCGAGCCTGTCGTGCCCCCGCCGCAGACCGGGATGTAACCGTCGTAAAGGTCCGCAGTCTCCGGGCAGGTTTGGGTGGTGACGAAGGGAACCTGCTGATTGACGCCGAACGGTCCTCCGGTCACCAGGCCGATGGCATAGCCAGGCGAAAAGTAGCTGAAGAGCTCTCCGCGGTCGTAGTACAGGCCCATGCCGGTGCGGACAACGACTTTGTTGTTAAACCTGGTTGGCTCCCACGCCGCGCCGATACGCGGTGCGATGCCCCACTGGCGACCGGTAAGCGTTGTGTTGCTGACGCCGCTGGTTCCATTTTTATTATTCCCAGCAATGATGAAGCCGCTCTGGGATGGCCCCAGGCTTCCGGCAGACTCGCCGGTTGGTAGTGGACCGGTCGCCGAGACGTACGAGTAAAGGGAAGGATCGAAGTTGAAGATGTTTCCGTACTTCTCGGTCAGTCCGCCGTCCCAGTCGTAGCGGAGGCCGGCGGTAAGCGTAAGGTTCGGCTTTATCTGGAACTTATCCTGCACGTAGAGCCCAAGCTGGTTGGCCCGGTAGTAGCGGTTAGCGTTGCCCTGCATGAAAGTGGTGACGTTATAGTCGTCGTTGGGGGTGACGATTCCCTGGAAGAACTGGCCAAGGTCCGGGCTGGCCACGCCGCTGCCGATGCCGGTGCGGCGATCCCTGATGTTGAGCTGGGTGAAGCTATAACTGCCGCCGAAGCCTATGCTGTGTTTTCCATGTATCCAGATGGCGTTTCCGGATGGCTGCAGGCGGTTCTGGAAGACGCCGGTGAACGATCCCTGTGCGCCGGCTCCCGGACCGATATTAAGGCTGTCGCTGTATCCCGGCACCTTCATGTCGCCAAGCACATGGATGATGGTAATGCCAGGGAAGTAATTCGACCCGAAGGTGTCTATGGAGGCATCCGGGTAGCTTCCCCCAGGGATGTCCTGGGGCCCAAAGGCCTGCCCATTGGTGTTGTACAGCTTCTCCCGCAAGAAGCCCAATGTCTGTTGCGTGCTGAGATTGGACCCGATCAGGTAGGTGTTGTTGATGGAAAAGACCTGTGAGCCGGCGTCGAGGTGTTGAGTGAACCCGGGAACGTTGGAGTAGCCGTAAGGCGCGAGCGTGGGGTCGTGCTGGTAGTAATACTTAAGCGCCAGGGTGTCTTTGCTGGTGGCGTTGTAATCGAGGTTGGCGACCGCCTGGTCGCCGATGAAGGTGGCCGTTCCGGGAATAAAAGCGTTCCACAGAAGAGATGGGTTCAGATTTGCGGAGAGCTGCGGGTTGTCATTGGGGATGAGCCATTTACCCGGTTCGCCCTTAAGCGCAGGAGAATTGAATAAGGCGAGGGCCACTGGATCGATGGCGCCAGGCACCGCTCCTGAGCCAAAGGCGGTGGAGGCATTGGTGATCGCGGCCAAAGCCTGAGGGCTGCGATCGTCCGTCAGGCCGACCGGCACGTCCAGGAAGGAGTCGCCGATCTCGGCATCGCTCACATGCAGGTGCTGGTAGGCCACGAAGCCGAAGAGCTTGTCTTTGATGATGGGGCCGCCGACCGTCCCGCCCAAAGTGTAGCGGTGTAGCTGCGGATTCTTGTCGCTTTTCGGTATGGCTTGATCCTGGTTGAAGAAGAAGGGGTCGGCATTGAGCCAGTTGGTGCCGCGATGCAGATAAAGGTTTCCGTGATAATCGTTGGTACCGGAAGAGGTGCTGAGGTCGATGTGTGCGCCGCTGGTTGCGCCTTGTTGTGCGTCATACATCGATGCGTTGACGCGCACTTCCTGGATGGTTTCAGGGGCCGGACTCGGCAGTGCATTGCCGATGGAAAGATAGACAGAAGCGCTGGACTGAATCACACCGCCCCCGCCGGAATTGCCCACGCCGGTACTGGGGCCCACGCGCGCGGAGGCCACTTGGCTGGTGCTTTTGCCGTTGAACAGATTGCTGCCGTCGACCCCATTCAGCAGGAAGCTGTTGCTGGTGTCGCGCTCACCGTTGGCCCAGATGGGCGCGTTGCCCAGGCCGGAGTTGACTCCAGTGCCGCCAGGCAGTTCGGCGTTGACCCCGGGGGAGAGAATGGCGACACCGGTAAAGCTGCCGGTGGGCAGCGGGATGGCTTCGATCTGTGCTCTGTCAAGAACGTACCCATTCGTCGTGTCGACCGCGTTCAGCAGCGGATTGACATCGACCTCAACCGTGTCTGCCACCGTGCCCACTTTCAGCTGGGCCTGGAGCGAGACCGTGCGGTCGGCTTGCACCAGGATGCCCGGATAGCGCTCGGACGAAAAGCCATCTTTGGTAAATGAAATGGTGTATTTGCCCAGTGGCAGATCGTTGAGGTTGTAGACTCCCTGCGCGTTGCTGCGAGTGCTGCGCTCCAGCTTCGTATCTTCCGATGTGGCTTTGATCTCAGCATCGGGGACGGCGCTGCCGGAAGGGTCGATCACCGTTCCAGTGATTCCGCCCAAAGTTTGTTGGGCCTGCATTGCCAATGGCTGAAACAGGACGAGTGAGAACAGTACCGCGAATGACGATAGGAACTTTCTGTAATTCAGATACATCTCGGATATGCCTCGCGTGACAGAGAGAAGCTGGGACCGGACTCTTGATTTTTGTTTATGCGACTACGCGGTCGGTGCAACCAGAAAGGTCACGACAGGGTGACAGCCCAAAAAACTCCACCGGGGAAGAGGATCTGCGTTGCTAGAGCATAGCCCAAAGTCGATGGCGGAGCCAAGCAAAATGCGCTTAGACGTAACCATGACTTCTGTACCGTGCATGGTGCACTCAGGCCAGCATGGACACGTGCGCGAAAACGATGCGCCATCCTTCGGGAAGGCGAGCCCAGGTTTGGCTTTGCCGGCCGCGTGTGACTTGGCCCGCAACTTCCCGCTCGAAGGCTACCGTGATGCTGGCAAAGTCCTTACCGAACGTGACCATCTCCAGCCGCTGGATGGTCCGCGCCAGGTTGGCCGGAGAACGGCCTTTGCGAAACGCCTCGATCTCCTCGATTCCGTACAGGCTTTCGCTGGGGCCAAAGCGCGCCACATAAGGGGAGGCCCAGAACATGCCGATCAGGGTACTGACGTCGTTCGAAACCAGGGCCTGCTCGTAACGCGGATACAGTGCGCGCAGTTCGGCCAGGGTGGCGGGGTCATTGATAAGCATGGCGCTCAAAATATCTTCCGCGTGGGCAGCACGCATTTGGGCATGGCGGCGCTGACCGTGATCATGGGCTCGTTCACCACCTGGCTTATGCGCAGTTTCATCGCCACGCTGCATAGCAAGTAGGCATGGACGGGGGCAAACGACCACTTGGCGATCAGCAGTTCCACCATGCGCTCGGTCGCTCGACGGGCGGCCTGCATTGCGTCGGGAGCAGACTCGACCACGATCCACGCGTCCGCGGGTGCATCCGGGTTGCGTGATTCGGCCGACTCAAGAAACGGTCCGGACAATGGTTGGTGCCGGTGCACGCGAAAACGCAGAGTCACTTCTGCCGGGCACTCGATGCCGTTAATGCAGACCTCGCCATCGCCCTGGGCGGCGTGCGCGTCCCCGGCAGAAAAGAGCGCTCCGGGGTTCAGCACCGGCAGGTAAAGCGTGGCTCCGGCGCATAGCTCGCGCACGTCCATGTTGCCTCCGAAGGGCCCCGGGGGGCGGGTTCGAAATTCGCCGTCTTCTGCCGGAGCAACGCCCATCACTCCACAAAAAGGACGTAGCGGCACCACCGCCGTTCCTAGCGAACGGCTTACCTCGGGATCCAGTGCCCAGTGGAACAGATACGGATCGCGAAACTGATCCTTCAGGAAACCGAGCCCGGGGATCACGCTCGACCAGCCCCAGCCCAGGTGCTCCACTTCCAGGATTTCGATCTCCAGCACGTCGCCGGGCTCGGCGCCATCGATCCGGATAGGGCCGGTCAGGGCATGAATCCGATTGCGGTCGATGGCCAGAAAATCCTCCACGCTGGAGCTCGGTGTGACCTGACCGCCACTGGCGTCGAGGCAGCTCATGTGTACGGTGTCTCCGGAGGAGACCGTCAGCCGTGGTTCCAGTGCGCGGTTCCAGCGCGAATGAGTGGGTTCAGCAGTCAACCGGTGTTCGGCCATGGTCCCTCCACTTCGGTCGGGATGACAATTCAAACTGCTACCATCATCTGCAGCTCAACCAGCGCATTGCGCGGCAACGCGCTCACGCCGACGGCAGCACGCACGTGGCGGCCCGGCTCGCCGAATACTTCCAGCAACAAATCGGAAGCCCCGTTGATGACTGCGGGAGAATCGGGAAATCCCGCAACCGCGTTGACGTAGCCGTTGACGCTGACAACCTGCTGTATCTTGTCGAGGGATCCGAGCGCATGCTTGAGCACGGAGAGTTGGGTCAAGGCGCATGCGCGAGCGGCTGCATATCCTTCGTCAACGCTGCGATCAGCGCCCGCCGTTCCGGTGATGACTCCTCCGTTGCCGGTAGAGATCACGCCCGATAGATAGAGCAGATTTCCTACCGCTTTGGCGGATTGATAATTGCCACCGGGGGCGGGTGGTTGCGGGAGAACAATCCCCAGTTCCAGCAGTCGTTTTTCAGCACTCATGTGTTCGTAATCTATATCACTTGTTAGTATGTGCCAATGAAACCAGTGATTGCCGCTCTCCTTGCCGCCGGCACGTTATTGTTTGCTGTGCCAACGCATAGTCGGCAGGCTCCGACTGACCTCGAGGTGGGGACAGGGCAATTCATCTCCTACCAGGAGCTGCTTCGTTTCCCCCAGGTCAGCTTCACTACCTCCGGCGACTCTAATTTCCCTGCGCCCGCGCGGATCAGTGGCGTCTCGCTGGATGAATTGCGGCGTTCGTTGGATCCGAAAGAAGACATGGTGGTGGCGATATGCGCGGACGGCTATCGCAGCAACTACCCCGCCCGTTATCTGGCGGCGCATCATCCTGTGTTGGTGTTGACGGTGGATGGCAAAGCGCAGGATGGCTGGCCGAAAACGCACGACGGTGGCGAGCTCGGTCCTTACCTGGTCTCGAACCCGGATTTTGCTCCATCGTTCAAAGTGCTTGCGCACAGCGACGAGGCGCAGATTCCTTTTAGGGTCGTACGGCTCGCGTTCCGCGACCAGCGCGAGGTCTTCGGAGCGATCGCGCCGCAGGGCAGCTTCGCTCCCGGTTCGCCGGTGATGGACGGGTATGCGATCGCGCAGCAGAACTGTTTTCGCTGTCACAACCAGGGCGCTGAGGGCGGCCAGATGGCCTCTATCCCGTGGCCTGTGCTGGGCGCTATGGCTAAGACGAGCCCCGAATTCTTTGCCCGGTATGTTCGCAATCCGCAGGCGCTCAATCCGCAAAGCAAAATGGCCGGCAGCCCTGAATATGACGACCAGACGATTGCTGCTCTTCAGGCCTATTTTTCTACTTTTGCTGCAGGAGGACAATGATGACGATTCGTCTCTCAAAGGCGTTTTTGCTGTTTGCGCTTGGTTTTTATTACGCCCTGGTGGTGTTTAACAACACCAACGATTACCACTCCAACCTGACGTTTGTGCGCCATGTCTTGCTGATGGACACGACCTATCCCGGCAACCATGGCATGTGGCGCGCGATCCACTCACCTGCGATTCCCCTGCTGTTTTTTGTGTCGATTGTTTGCTGGGAGACGTTGACTGGCGTTCTATTGTGGGTGGCTGGATTTCGCCTGATTACTAATTTGCGAACAAGCGCAGCCGGGTTTAATAGCGCCAAAAAACTGGGAGTGGTGGCGCTTACGCTCAGCATGCTCATGTGGCTGGTTGCGTTTCTGAGTGTCGGCAATGAGTGGTTTTTGATGTGGCAATCGAAGGAGTGGACCGGAGAAGTGGCTGCGCAGCACATGTTTGCGGTTGTAGGGATGCTTTTGCTTTACCTGGTGATGCCAGATGTAGAAGGCCAGGCATAGCGCCCTGGTAATCCACTCTTCCACCCACCCCAACTCTGAATGGGAAGTGTCCTGGTAATTCACTCTTTCCCTCACATCAACTCTGGACGGGAAGTGTCCTGGTAATTCACTCTTCCCCTCACATCAACTCTGAATGGGAAGTGTCCTGGTAATCCACTCTTTCATTCACACCAACTCTGGACGGGAAGTGTCCTGGTAATTCACTCTTTCATTCACACCAACTCTGGACGGGAAGTGTCCTGGTAATTCACTCTTCCCCTCACATCAACTCTTCACGGGTGCCCCATGTTCGCATCAGCGTACGTGGGCCGAAAAAGACGGGGCGAAGCCCCACCAATGCTTTTTGCCTACCCCATCCGCGAGAAAAAGCAATCGAAAAAAATCGTTTTCGTCCCACGTACGCTGGTGCGAACGTGGGGCACCCGTGAAGAGCTGCTGTTGAGGAACCACCTTTTCCCACGCCACTCTGTCCGGGTTCAGCTCTCCAGCATGGACAACTTTGCCAGAGTGGAAGCCAACACCTTGACCCCGTTCTCGATCTCTTGCGGAGCGGAATATTCGTCCGGGCGATGACTCACTCCGCCTCGGCACGGGATAAACACCATCCCTACCGGAGCAATCCGGGCCATGAACAACGAGTCGTGATAGGCGCGGCTGACCATCTTCTTGTAGGCCAGCCCGTTTTCCGTCGCAGCCTTCACCACGGCCTCAATGATGCGGGGTGAACAAGTAGCGGGCGCATCGGCGTTGATGGGCGTAACCCGCACCTGGACGTTCCGCTTAGCGGCCACTCCAGTGCAGGCCTGCTCGATTACCCGCAGCACCCCATTCCTGCGTTGCTCGTCGGTGTCACGGATATCGACTTCCATATCCACTCGGCTGGGAATACTGTTCACTGCTCCGGGAAAGATGTGACACTTGCCCACGGTACCGCAGGTGTCGATGGAGCCGGTGGCCAGCGCGCTTTGCTCAACCGCGAGCACAATCTCCGCGGCGGCGCAAAAAGCATCTTTGCGGTCAGGCATCAACACCCCACCGGCATGGCCGCCTTCGCCTTCTACCGTGATGCGCAAGGCAGCCGGCGCGGCGATGCTGGTCACGATGCCTGCAGCCAAACCCTCTTTCTCCAGCAGCGGTCCCTGCTCGATATGCAGTTCGACGAATCCAGCATAATAGCCATCCGGCAGGCGCACCTGATCGAGAGAACCATCAAAGCCGGCAGCCGTGCGCAGTTGGGCCAGCGTGTTGCCCTCCGCATCCTTCAGTTGCGTGTCCGCGGATGAATCGAGATCGCCGCTCAGCATCCGGCTACCCAGGCATCCCAGGCCGAAGCGCGTGGGCTCCTCCGCGGTAAAGAGCAACAGCTCGATCGATCGCAGGGGCGCAAAGCCACTCTGCTGCAATGCGCGAATTGCCTCCAGGCCGCCCAGCACACCCACCGTGCCATCGAATTTACCGGAGTGGGGAATGGCGTCGATGTGAGACCCGGTGCCGATGGCCGCCAACTCCGGCCGGCCACCCGTCCAGCGGGCGAACATGTTGCCCACCGCGTCTTCGCGCACCGCCAATCCGGCCGCGCGGCATTGAGACTTGAGCCACACCCGCGCCGTCTGGTCTGCTTTGGCAAACACCAAACGGGATATACCAGGTGGTGTGTCGTCGCTAATAGACGCCAGCGTTTCAAGCTCAGACAGCAGCCGGTCGCGATCAATGTGCATGGGGATGACGATTCCAGTCTTTGTAGATCAGATACTTTGCCGGGGACTTGCCCAGGGCGCCGAACCACTGCGGGCAGTACGGCGCCATCCAGATAAAGTCTCCCCTCTGCACCGGATACCAGCTGTTCCCCAGCCGATAGATGCCACCACCTTCAAGCATCAGCAGCCCGTGCTCCATCACGTGGATTTCGACCATGGAAAGTGCCGCGCCGGGCTGGTAAGTCATGGTGTTCACCGCGTAGTCCAGGCCGGGCAGGGTGGGCAATAACTGCTTCACCTGTAGATCGGCGTCACCAGCCAAAGGCTGTGAGACTACTTCGGCCTCGTTTCCAAAATAGGCGGGCGCCGGGGCCTCATGCAGCAGCGATAGGGCGGGCTTCTCAATCACCGCCACGCGGCTTTTTCCCGAGGACTTCACGCTATGTTGCCGGTTGGCGGGCACGTGGCCATATTCGCCCGGACCAAGCTGGCGCGTTTGACCATCGAGGGTCACCGATATGCCGCCTTCGAGCACGTAAAGAAAACGTTGGCCGTAGGCCGTTCCCAGCCAGCCCCCAGGCTCGAACTCCGCCGTGTACTGGGTAAACGCGGCTCCCATGGCAGGTGCCGCGTGCACGATAACGGTTACAGAATCAAACCCGGGCAGCGGAATCCCTACAAAAGTATCTGGAGTCTGCAGCAGATGGGTGAGTTGGCGATCGCTTCGGGTATGTCCCAGGTTATGCATGGGGAATGCTCTGTTCCTTCGAGATGTAACGCAAGAGCGCGATACCGGCGGCTAGTGCATTCTCTACATCCTGGGGACGGACCGATTCCTCAGGATGATGGCTAATGCCTCCGGGACTGCGCAGAAAAATCATGGTTGCCGGAACCCGCTCGGCCATAATCATGGCGTCATGGCCGGCTCCGCTCACCATAGCAAGCGGTGTTATCCCTAAGCCGCGAATGGCATCGGAAGCCATCGTACACATGGCTGCATCCATGGCCACTGCGGGCTGGTCCATCAGCATGCTACTGGCAACCGTGAGGCCGCGTCGCGTGGCGATCGCCTCTGCTTTGGCGAGCAGGCTGTGCACCGCCCGCTGACGAATGGCGTCGTCTGCGTGGCGCACATCGAGGCTGGCGCGCAGCTGCCCGGCAACTATATTCCCAGCCCCTGGGTGAGTGCGAAGATCGCCCACCGTAGCCACCAGGCCTGGCGTATCCAACCCCATTCGTTCCACCGCGCACACCCATTCCGCCGCGCCGGCCACCGCATCGTTGCGCAGCCGCATCGGGGTGGTGCCGGCGTGACTGGCCCGGCCGGTAAAAGTGATTTCCGCCCGGTTCTGGCCGGCAATCGCCTGCACGACCCCGAGGGAGAGGTCCTCGCTTTCCAGCAGGAGGCCCTGTTCGATGTGGAACTCCAGGAAGCCCATCACGTCATCACTCGCCCGGCAGGATGGTATCTGCCGCGGATCCAATCCGAAAGATGTTAAGGCGGCAGCGAGCGAGATTCCGTCGTCATCCTGGAGGGTGAGCAGTTCAGGATCCAGGCGCCCAACCAGCGCCCGGCTGCCGATGAAAGGAAAGCGATAGCGCACACCTTCTTCTTCGGAGAACCCGGCGAGTTCAATCGAAAACGGCAACTGTTCTCCATTCAGGGCCTCAACCAGCGCCAGCCCCAACATCACGCCCAGAATGCCATCGAAGGCGCCACTGTTGGGAACGGTGTCAAGATGGGAGCCGATCATCAGGCAGGTGCCGGTGGTGCCGGCATATTGTCCGCGGAGATTACCCGCTGCGTCGGTCTTGACTGCCATGCCGGCGGCACTCATCCATCCTTCTACCGCGTGCATGCAGTCGCGCATCGCGGGGGAAAGAAACGTACGCTTGATCTGGCCCGGCTCTTCGCTAAATTGGGCGAGATAGCGGCAGCGGGCAATCACTTTGTCCGCCTGCTCTCGCAGGTTATTCGGCATCCTTATCAATCCCTAACAATTCTTCTCCCAACGCTTCACTACCCTAGTGTAGTGCGTAGCGTCTTTAGGGGACCAGAGGGAGGCCTCCCCCTCAAGCCTCTGCGGTTCCCACTACTCTGTACGGGTGCCCCATGTTCGCACCAGCGTACGTGGGCCGAAAACGATGGGCGAAGCCCTACCATAGCTTTCCGTTCCGGAGCGAAGTGAGGGATCTGCAGTGCCCTTCTCATTTAATCTTCTCTGCGGATGCGGGCCACGATGTTGCCGTAGGGCTCATCTGTGGGCACGAAAATCTCGTTGGGATTGGTCTGCCCGAAGCGCGAAAGATCAACCAGCAGGCAGTGCTTATTCGGCATGGCCAGCTCGATGTCCATAATCTCCGGTGCGGCGTCGAGCGCTGCCTGCGCCATGGCATAGAGAGTGTGTTGCACTGACTTGCTGTCGTGTTCAGCAAATGCTCCGATGACCGCCGCACGCAGTTGGCGGCGCAATTGTTCAAATGGGAGCGCCGCGGACTGGTATCTCCATTGCGCGCGCATCGACGTCCCGAATAGGCGGTCTGCCGTTTCCGGCAGAGTCGTGAGCGAATCGCGCACATATCCCTCGAATCCCGAATTGGCTGTCTTCAGTATGACCAGATTCTCCAGACCGGAAGTAACCGAAGGACCATTCCCCTGAACACACGTAACCGCCGTGGTTTGCGCTTCGCTGCTGCCGCGAATGAAGGTAGAGGGATGCGGCTTACCCTCAACCAGTGCATTTTCCCAAAGCGTGCTTGCGATGTTGATTTCGACCCGCTCGACCTGTGGATTGCGCTGCAGAAAAAAATCAACCAGTTCCAGGGCAAAACCCTCAATGCACTCCGCCTTGCTCTCGCGGGCGCGCGAGTACACCGTGTTTTTCATCGTATCGGTGGGCAAAATCGCGCTGTTATCGCCCGCGGTGAAGCAGGTTTCAAAGTCGCCCGAGAGCAGCACCTCGACCTTCCATTCCTTCACCGTGTGCAAAGCGCCGTCGCGCTTCACCTTCATGACGCGTACGCTGGATTTTCCGTACGAATTCTCTGCCAGGGCAATCACCGGCTAGCTCCCCCTGTAGGTTGTGTAGCCATTGGGGCTCAGAAGTAACGGTACATGCAAATGGGTGTCGCCGGGGCGCACGGTCACCGTGATGTCAACGGTCAGATAAAGCCCGTGGACCGATTGCGCCTGGTGATAGGTTCCGGTTTCGAAGCTCAACCGGTATTGTCCCGGGGCTAACGCCTGATCCGGGGGGAGAAGATTGGCGCACCGGCCATCGTCATCGGTCGCCAGCGCGGAAATCTCCCGCCACTCACCCGTTGGCTCTACATAGTCCAGGTGGACCATCATGCCGGCTGCCGGCCGGCCAAGCGCGGTGTCCAATACATGAGTGGAGATGCGGCTCATGCGGCGCCTAACCACCTGCGCAAACGGAGCTGCATGATTTGCTGTTGTTGCGCGGCGGATTCCAGCAGCTCCTGGGCCGGGTCATTGTTCAGGCGATGCTCCAGAATGCGCAAAAGTTCTGCAGGCTTTCTGCCGCTGGCGCATACGATGAAGATCCGTCCAAAGCGCTCTTCGTACTCGCGGTGGCCCTCTCGCATGCGCATTAGGATAGCAGCGTCGGCGTCCTTCATCTGGCTCTGCTCCGACTTCGACCACGCCGCAGACGTTGCTGTGGTCTTGTTCTGCGCATGTTGCTCTCCGATGCGGGGATGGCTGCGGAATGCCTCCAGCCAATCCGCCGGGGGCAGACGCTGCCAGCATTCATCCGCGGCCGCGAACAATCTTTGCTCGTCGGCGAAGGGACGCATCGCCGTCAACTTCCGAGCCCAGGCTGGTGAGCCGCAACAGGAGAGAACCTCGGCCGCCGCTTCCCCCTTTGGAAGAGCATGCCACCGCGCCAGGATGGAGTTCACGCGAACAGGCCCTCAAGAAATTCCTGCAGCAGATTGCCTGCCACGTGCAGCCGGTAAAGAGCGCTGGAGCGAATGTCATCGATAGGAGCCACTTCCGTTTCCAGAGCTTGCCGCGCTTCGCTGATCAATGCTCCACCCCACGGACGGCCCAGCAGAATTTCTTCCGTCCTCCGCAGCCGCACCGGAGTCACTGCCATGCTGCCAATGGCCAGCCGCACGTCCTCAATCTGGTTGCCGGAAGTCTTGGCCAGGCCGGCAAGGCAAAGCTTGGCGATGGCCTGCGCATTACGCGTGCCGACTTTGCGGGAGTACGCGTGGTAGGCGGCGAATTGCGGCCGCAGAGCGATGGCGCGGATGATCTCATCCGGGGCCAGCCTGGTTTGCTTATAGCCGGTGTGGAATTCGACGTACGCGACTCGCCGGGTTCCCCGAACGGAGGCCAGCAGCAGCTCCGCCTCGTAGACCATCAAAGCGGGCAGGGAATCGGCGGCCGGAGAGCCATTCACAATGTTGCCGCCAAGGGTACCGCGATTCTGGTTGGCGATGCTGCCGGTCCAGGACGCCGCGCGGCCGAGCAGGGGAAACTCCCGCGCCACCACGGCATCATTTCTCAGGTCGGTGTACGTGCATCCGGCGCCGATGAGCACCTCTTCCCCTGTGCTTTCGATGCTTCGCAATTCGGGCAAGCCCCACAGGCTGACCAGCTTTCGTGCTCCAAGCTTGCCCGCACCGTACTGCACCATGAGTTCCGTGCCGCCGGCAATCGGCATCCACGATCCTGGCTCACCGGCAAGCAATGCGAGTACCGCGGGTAAGCTGCCCGGGGCCACTAACTCGTACTCGGAGGGACGGGCTCTCATTTTTGCCTACCCGCTGCTTCCAATACTGCGTCGAATATGCGCGTATATCCGGTACAGCGGCAGAGGTTGCCACCCAGGCCTTCGCGCACCTGCTCCATGGTGGGCGCCGGGGTGTGGCCCAACAGATGAACCGTAGCCATCACCATACCCGGGGTGCAGATGCCGCATTGCGCGCCCCCGCATTTAAGAAAGGCCTGTTGCACTGGATGAAGTCCACTCGCGCCCGCAAGCCCTTCAATGGTGCCGATGGTAGCCCCCTCTGCCTGCAGCACCGGAACCAGGCAGCTGTTCACCAGTTCGCCATTCATCAGCACCGAGCAGGAACCGCACTCGCCCTCGCCGCACCCCTCCTTGGTTCCGGTAAGCCCCAGCTCGCAGCGTAAGACATCGAGCAGCCGTTCCATCGGATACACCAACACGGTGTGCGCGGCGCCGTTTACGGTAAAGGAAACCTCGCGCTTACTCATTGGCTTCCCTCTGCTGCCAGTGCGCTCTCGAGCGATTCCGCCGGGCGCTCAGGCTCCGCCGTCATCGCCCGGAAAATATCTTCCGGCAGAAGCGGAATGGAGGTGAAATTGATCCCGGTCGCCTGCACCACAGCATTGATGATCGCCGGTGCCGGTCCGTCCATGGGCAACTCACCGATTCCCTTAGCTCCATAAGCGCCATGTTGGTAGGGAACCTCTTCAAAGAAGACCCGGATCGGCGGCAAGTCTTCCGCGGTGGGCATGATGTAGTTGGTCATCTGGTTGTTGATCATCCGCCCGTCTTTCCAAACCACCTTCTCATAGAGCGCATAGCCAATTCCCTGCGCGACCCCGCCCTCGATCTGCCCGGCGGCAAGGATGGGATGGATCACCTTGCCAATCTCCTGCAAGGCGACAAAGTCATCGATGGTGACACTGTACGTCGACGTATCCACGGTAACTTCGGCCACGTAAACGGCCCAGGCGTAGGCGCCATAGGCCTCCCCGCTGTACAGTTCATCATTCCAAAAAATATTGGGCGCCGCCTCGTAGCGGCTGAACGACTGCAGTTCGCCAAATTGCTTGCGGTATGCCTGGCACGCGGCGAGAAATTGCTCACGGCCCGCAGAAGGCTCCAGCAGCCCGCTGTCGAGGAGCGTTTGCCGCATCTTCATAGCCGCCGTTTGCACGATCTTGCCGATGATCATCGCCGTGCGCGAAGCAACCGTAGGCCCGCTGTTGGGGCTGGTGCTGGTATCCACCGGCGCCATACTGATGTCGTCGTACTCGAGCCCCAGAGTCTCGGCGGCAATCTGGCAGAGGATGGTGTTGGTTCCCTGACCGTACTCGGTACTCGAGACCAGTACGCGGACGCCACCTGCTGCCGTTGCTTCCACACCCACCAGCGCGTTCAGGTAGCGTTCGCCCGACCCGGTAAAACCAGCGCCATGCAGAAAGGCAGCCATACCGATGCCTTTCTTGTGGGTGCTGGTCAGGTTGTGCTCGGCAAACTGATTCACCTTGGCGTGATAGCCGGTGAGTTCGAGGGCGCGCTCGAGCATCTGATCCAGAACAATCTCGTCATGAATGATCTGATTGGTGGCAGTCGCCATTCCCTGGTGCAACAGATTGCGCCGCCGAAATTCGTCGGGAGCCATGCCAATCGCTTTGGCCACCACATCCATGTGGCGCTCCAGGGCAAACAGGCTTTGCGGCGCACCGAAGCCGCGGAAAGCGCCGTGCGGTGGGGTATTGGTGGCATACGCCTTGGCATGGACCCGGATGTTCGGCCACAAATACGGACCACCTGCATGAATAGTCCCGCGGGAAAGAACTGTGGACGATAAGGTGGCGTAGGCGCCGCCGTCGGTGGCAAAGTCGATCTCCGCGGCAAGCAGCTTCCCGTCGGCGCTGACCGCGGTGCGGTGCCGGGTACGGGAAGGATGCCGTTTGGTGGTGGCCGCCATGTCTTCCATGCGGTCGTAAATCATCTTCACCGGGCGCCCCGATTTCATGGCCAGCAGCGAAGCGTGCCCGGCAAGCATGGAAGGATATTCTTCCTTGCCGCCAAACGCGCCCCCCGTCTCGGCCTGGATCACGCGCACACTTTCTGGCGGTAACCCGGTGAGGGCCACCAGGGCTTTGTGCACATAGAACGGACATTGCATCGAACCCCAGACGGTCAAGCCTCCGGTAGGGCCGGCCTGTGCGATCACCCCGTTGGGTTCGATATATAACTGCTCCTGCGCCCCGGTACTGTATTCCCCTTCGACGATCCAGGCGGCGTTCTTCCATGCGTTGTCTACGTCGCCCTTTTCCATCCGGTAGCTCTTGAACATATTGTCTTTGCCCCAGATGATCAGCTCGCGGCGCTCGCTTTCCTCGATGGAATGGATCGAGGGCGCGGGCTTGTAACAGATCTCGACCGCTGCCACCGCGGCTGGTAACGCGTGGCGATCGGGATGCGCCAGCAGCAGGATGGGCTCTTCGGGATGATTCACCATGCCGTCAGCCAGACAGGGCTGGTCATCCACGATCAGCGCGACCACATTGCGCCCGGGAATATCCTTCGCGGTCACGATGGTGAACTCGTGCCACGGGATCCCTTCACCAAATTTGATGTCTTCGATGGCGCCGCGGGCAATGCTGCTGCGCACCGTGGCCCCGAAGATCATCCCCGGCAGGGACAGATCATCAATGTAACGCGCCTGCCCGGTTAACTTGGCGACGCCCTCCTTGCGGGGAACGGAGACGCCCACCACGCGGGTTTGCAAAGGGACCTCCTCCTCAGCAATAAGTCTTCATTCTAATTTGCTCCCGGCCCATCGGTGGATCTGCAAATGAACCTTGCTGATAGACGGCAGTGCCTCGGAGAAACGTGGCGCGCACCTTTCCGTACAAACTTTCCCCCAGGTAGGGCGATACCAGGTGCCGATAGTGCAGGTCTTCGCTGCTCAAGGTGAATTGCGCATCGGGATCAAAGACCACCAGGTCCGCATCGTATCCTGCGGCCAGGGAGCCTTTGCGTTCTTCCAGACCAGCCAGCTTTGCCGGCTGTGCGGACATCCAGCGCGCCAGGTTTTCAAGCGGCAGACCGCGTGCGCGCATTTCTGTCCAGATGACTGGGAGGGCCACGCTCAGACTGGCGATCCCTCCCCACGCCTGGCGAAAGTTTCCTGCCTTCATGGATGGCGGACAAGGGGAGTGGTCGGTGGCGATCAGATCGATGACTCCATCGCGCAGGCCTTGCCACAGTGCTTCGCGGTTGGCTCGGGAGCGGATGGGCGGGGCACATTTGTAGAGCGTGCCGCCGGCGGGAATGTCTTCTGCGAAAAAGTGCAGGTAGTGAGGGCAGGTCTCGATCGTAATGGGTAGGCCCTCGCCGCGGGCCTGGGCCAGTTCTTCGAGCGCGAGCGAGGTGGCGAGATGAACGATGTGCAGATGGAATGCATGCTTGCGGCAAAGCCCGATCAGCATGCGGATTGCGGCTAACTCCGACTCATCAGGACGGGAACGCAGGTAAGTCGAGTACTGCAGCCAGTCGTCGCTATCGCCGCCAGGGTAGAGATGCTCTGCTAACTCTGCGTGAACCAGCAGGGGTAGCCCGGTGCGGGCTAAGGTTGGAAGTGCTGCCTCCAGTTCCTGCTCGCTGATCATCGTTAGCCCCGGACAGCCGGGATCGACCAGGAAGCATTTGAACCCGCACACGCCGGCTTCCGCCAGGGGAACAATATGAGCCTGGTTGCGGCCGGTCAATCCGCCCCAGGGCGCCCAATCTACGCGGCATTGGCCGGCGGCCGCATTTCGCTTGGCTTCGAGCGCTGCCACGGTTGTGGTCTCAGGCAGACAATTCAGCGGCATGTCTATCAGTGTGGTGTAACCGCCGGCGGCGGCGGCGCGCGTGGCGGTAGCAAACCCTTCCCACTCCGTTCTGCCTGGTTCATTGACGTGCACATGCGAATCGACCAGCCCGGGTAGTAACACCAGGTCGCCGAATTCGTGCCGCAGCGCTTCCCGGGGAGCGTCTCCGGGCGGGCACACTGACAGGATGCGTCCCTGCTCGACGACGACAGCAGCCGGCCGCACCCCCTCGGGAGTAACCACCCGGCTGGAGGTAAATACCTGTGTCATACTTCGAATATTCGAGCACCCCTGGGGAGAGTGCAAGTGCAAAGCGAGACTGATTTCATGCAACTGGCAATCCAGCTGGCAACGGAAAACGTGCGCAGCGGAGCAGGGGGTCCTTTCGGGGCGGTGGTCGTCAGGAACGGAGAGGTCGTTGCCACCGGGGTCAACCGGGTCACGTCGCACAATGATCCTACCGCGCACGCCGAGGTAAACGCTATCCGCGAGGCGTGTAAGGCGCTGGGCACGTTTCAGCTCCCGGGTTGCGTACTCTATACCAGTTGCGAACCTTGCCCCATGTGCCTGGGCGCGATTTATTGGGCCCGGCTTGACTCAGTCTGCTTCGGCAATACCTGTCACGATGCTGCCGAGGTGGGCTTCGATGACCACTTCATCTATGAGGAACTGGCTGTGCCGCGCAACCAGCGCAAGCTGCCGATGGTGCGCTTGTTGCCGGAACGCGCGATCGAGAGTTTTCGCGCCTGGCAGGAACACCAGTCGAAAATTTCTTATTAGGCTCTGACAACTCTTCTCGAGTGTCCCAGTTTTCTGTTGGTTCCTGAGCCGACTTCCGTCTATGCTCCCGTATGAGCACTCGATTGCTGGCGCTGTTCGTCCTGATTTTGTCTGCCAGCGCTGGGTTGGCCGCGCCGGCTCCCATCCCGGTGAAGATCGTGGTCATTGCCCTCTTTGAACCCGGAGCGGATCAGGGTGATACGCCGGGCGAGTATCAATACTGGGTGGAACGCGAACACCTGAACCAGGTTTATCCCTTCCCCCAGGGCTATCACAATTTGCGCATGAACGACCAGGGCGTCATGGGGGTGCTCGCCGGCGTGGGCACGGCAAGGGCGGCTGCGTCCATCATGGCGCTGGGTCTTGATCCGCGTTTTGATCTCAGCCAGGCCTATTGGTTGGTCGCCGGCATCGCCGGAGCCGATCCCCAGGATGCCTCGCTTGGCTCTGCCGTATGGGCAGAATGGGTGGTGGATGGCGATCTGGCTTATGAGATCGACGCCCGTGAGATTCCTCCTCAATGGACCACGGGTTATGTACCGTTGGGCAAGACAGTGCCTTACGAGCAACCGCGCACAGAGGAATTTGCCGCCGTCTTTCATCTCAATCCCCAATTGAGGGAATGGGCCTACCAGCAAACCAAAGCAGTCAAGCTCGACGACTCACCGGCGCTCGAAGCGGCGCGGGTGCACTTCGCCGGGGCGAGCGCGCGGCGGCCCCCCTTTGTGCTCAAAGGCGACATTCTTTCCGCTTCCACCTTCTGGCACGGCAAGCTGCTCGATCAATGGGCCAATCAGTGGGTGAGCTACCAAACCGGTGGGCAGGGTAATTTTGTCACTTCAGCCATGGAGGATAGCGGTGTCCTGCAATCGCTGACGTTTCTTCATCACGCTGGACGCATCGATTTGGATCGGGTCATGGTGCTGCGGGCTGTCAGCAACTTTGATCAGCCGCCTATTGGGTTGAGCGCGGCCGAAAGCCTCGCTGCCAACGCCGGACACCGTTATAGCGCCTATCTGCCCGCACTCGAAGCCGCCTACCGCGTGGGCCATGTTGTCGTCTCAGAGATTGTTACGAATTGGGACCGCTACCAGGATCACCTACCGGGCAAGTGAGCGAGGAGACACCATGAGCACCACCATGCCGGGACCCAGCACCGGAACGCTGGGATTTTTCGAGCGAATGTTCCACATCCAGGAGCGGGGATCCTCCTGGCGCACTGAGATTCTGGCCGGGGCGACCACGTTTCTCACCATGGCGTACATCGTATTTGTGAACCCCGGCATCCTGCGCGAGGCGGGCATGCCCGTGCCTGCGGTTGCCGCCGCCACCTGCCTGTCGGCCGCCATTGGCTGCATTCTGATGGGCATCATTGCCAACTATCCCATTGCCCTTGCGCCCGGTATGGGACTCAATGCGTACTTTGCCTTTACCGTGGTTAAGGGGATGGGCGTTCCCTGGAGAACGGCGCTGGGCTGCGTCTTTATCTCCGGCTGCGTGTTTCTTTTGTTGACCGCGGCAGGGATTCGCCAGTTGATCGTGAATGCTATACCGCGAGAACTCTTCGCTTCGGTAGCGGCGGGGGTAGGATTATTCGTCGCCTTTGTCGGCTTGCGCGACGCAGGCATCATTGTGCCCAACGCAGCGACGATTGTGGGCATGGGAAATTTGCGTGCGCCTCAGACTGCGCTGGCGTGTGTCGGCCTTTTAGCCATCGCTGTGCTGCAGGCGTGGCGGGTGCGCACGGCCATGCTGCTGGGGATTGTGGGCACCACCGTCGCCGGCTTTGCCCTCGGTATTGTGAAGTGGCATCCCGTCCACTATCGCCTGACGGACTTGACGGCGACCGCATTCCAACTCGACATTCGTGGGGCTCTGCACTTAGGAGGAAACTTCGGAGCTGGGCTGCTGGAGGTGGTCTTCGTATTTCTGTTCGTCGATCTTTTCGACAACGTAGGCACTTTGGTCGCGGTGACCAAGAAGGCGGGACTGGTAAACCCGGATGGCGAGATTCCGCGCTTGAATCGCATCCTTTTTGCCGACGCTACGGCGACCTTGGCCGGGTCCATGGCCGGCACCAGCACGGTGGTTAGCTATATTGAGAGTGCGGCCGGGGTGGCGGTTGGCGGCAGGACCGGCATGGCATCGATTGTTACCGGTCTGCTGTTCTTGATGGCGCTGTTTGTCGCGCCCTTGGTGGCCAGTATTCCGATCGCTGCGACTGCCCCGGCGTTGATCCTGGTAGGGGCTTTGATGATTTCTGCCGTCACCGAGATCGAGTGGGCAGACCCGATGGTGGCGGTGCCCGCGTTTCTGACCCTGATCACCATTCCGCTCACTTTTTCGATTGCCAATGGTCTGGCGTTCGGCATCACCTCGTTTGCGGTGCTGCGATTGTTGCGCGGTCAGGCCACGCGCAAAGACTGGATGCTGTTCACCCTGGCGGCCCTGTTTGTCCTGCGCTTTATCTACATGGCAAAAAGTTAGTGGCCGAAACGACTTTGTACTCTCACCCTCGAGACGACTCTCAAAATAAAAACGACACTGTGTCGTTTTGTGTTTTTGTGTAGTTTGGTTGGTTAGAGT
>Ga0302326_10004644_pt1 | contig 31670 bp, 22 predicted proteins | sample Palsa_T0_3_FD_202264 | JGI IMG/M metagenome (GOLD analysis project Ga0302326, IMG submission 202264) | Peat permafrost microbial communities from Stordalen Mire near Abisko, Sweden - Palsa_T0_3 | ecosystem: Environmental > Terrestrial > Soil > Palsa > Peat permafrost | place: Sweden: Abisko...
CCAGTGGTATCTACACAAATTGGTGGTGCAGCTCCAACCCGACTTTTAGCCTCGGCCGGCAGGCCGTGGTCTATCTTTCAACATCGACTTCCGTACTTTTTGCCCCACACCATCGGCCTTCGGGCCGAGGCTGAAATGAATCAGTAACGTTTTTCCCATTTTTCATCCCCCTCACTTTTTGTTGAGACACAAGCAAATGACTTGTGTAGATACGATTGGAAAACCTTCCATGGGCTTTTCGGGGGTAAGTTCTAATTCCCCGCCGCAGCGCGCGTGCAGTGGTCGAAGAGGAGACGCCATTCGAGTTGTTGCAGAGCGACTGCCACGCGGTGGCGCGGGTCGCTGGGTGAGTGGTGAACTTGCTCGACCAGATCGACGAAGGCGGGGCCGTCCCAGCCCTGACTGGTCAGGCGGAAGATCGATTTGTCGGCGGGGTAGGGGCGGATCACATCGTCGGCTTTCACGGCGAGCGTGGGATGGATCGGATGATTGGCGCAGCGGGCAAGCCAATATTTGCTGTTGGAGAAATCGCCTTCGCGGCGGTGCATGATGGCGTGCCAATAGGCCCCGTTGGGGGTGTTGATCTGTTGGGATAATTCGTGAGATTCGGTGAGGAAGTCGTGCCAGAGCCAAAGGCCGCTGAGCATTGCCCGTCCGTCGATCCGGCTGGAGGTGAATTGATTCAGCAATTGATCGGGCGCGAGTGATTGCAAGAGCACTCGGGCATCGGGCGATCCCTCGGTGGTCGGCACGAGGGCGCTATATGCCATCGCAGCGTTGAGGCGTAATGTCTCTCGGGCTTTTGCAGACAGGATGTCGGGCTGGTCGGAATTCATGCCGTTCTGCCGTACTTCTCTAAGCCAGAAACATGCCTAATGCAAAATGGATGGCCGCATTTTCACGATCCCGGCGGTTTTGATCGAATTCCCGCGATCGTTGGCACAAACTTTACATTATGCCCAGTCTAACTTCGCTTCACGATTCTTAAAGGAGAACGTCATGCTTCGAGGAACACTTTTGACATTGGCCGCGGCATCGCTCATTGGGTGCAGCTCGTCCTTAAATCTGGATCCAACCGGCGATAAGCAAGAGGCGACGCAAATGGCGGCGTTTGCCGCCACGGCAAGGCACCCGACGACCGCGCCTGCGAGCGATTGGCAGGTGGCGTCGATGATCAGCGGAAACACGCTCAAGATCATCAACTACACCAACAATACCGTCACCGATGCGGTGGCCTGGATCAATGGAGTGTATGTTGCCAAGATCGGCACCATCGCGCCCAATGCAACGGTCACCACGCCCTTCGCCCATTTTTATGACGTAACTGGCGACGTGCTTAACACCGACAAGACGCCGGTGAAGGACGTGGTCATCGAGAGCGGCAACGGCGTGCATACGCTGCTTGGACCATCGGTCGAGCAATAGGCGGCCTGCGCGGGTGACCGATAGCTGGTGAAAAATATCGAGAACCATGCGATTTTGTTTGCCCATGGATGGGGGTGGCCCGTCCATGGGTTTGGTTGATTTTTTCGCGGGCACATTCGCTGTTGCTGGAGGTTATCTTCGTCCGATAACCTCTTTATGAACTCGATCTTTCCAATCGGCCGCGCGACGGCATCGGCTATTTTGCTCAGCATCACGGCTTTCCTCACCGGCTGTTCGGGCCGGGCGACGATCTTGCCAAATCCTGATCCAGCGCTTCGCAAGACCAGCACGGAGTTCGCGGTCGATGCGGTGAGACAATTTCCTTATCCGGCGAATGCGCCTCAAGCCGGCAACGCGCCGGGGCGTGCGCAGGTGGGGTACATGGTCAAGCGGGTGGAGATCGTGAATCTTTCAGGCGACGATTGGAACAACGTGGAGGTGTGGCTGAATCAGAAATACGTTGTTTCCGTTCCGAAGATGAAACCGCAGATTCTGGAGGAGCTCCCGTTCCAGATGTTTTTCGACGATCAAGGCCATTACTTCCCCAAGGAAAACGGCGATCCGAGCGATCCGATGGTGAAGAAGATCGAAATCTACATGGACGGCAAGATGTACAATGTGCCGCTCCAGTTGGCGGATTAGAACGTGGGGTTGCTGGCGGGAACATTCGGGTTTTCATGGACATCCTGGAGAAGCTTGTTTTCTTGGCAAGATTCTCTTCTTCTCATCCGATCGGGCCCAAATGCGGATAACCGCGAAGGCGCGAAGGGCGCGAAGTAAATACAAAGCAGTTGCACGCAGTGGGTCGCATCGGACCTGATTATTGTTTGGCATTCCTATTCTCTATTTCTTCGCGCCCTTGGCGCCTTCGTGGTTAATCTCCCTATATGGCAGCACTTTGGGATGCGGGGCGCGGCCCGCGCTGAGGAGTACCTCAGAGCCGGCGTCATCAGGCATCGTGAGGTTTTGAAGTCATTTCTTGGCCGAGCTTGGGGACGCGCTCCGGAACGAGCGTTTCAAATACAAAAAAGAGCGAAACGACCAGCAGCGCCCAGCCTACGCCGGGTGTCCAGCCGTTCATGAATCGCAGTAGCGCAGAATCGGGTTGCTCAGCGCGGATCATCATGACCATCGCCTGCTGGCTCCACGCGATGGCGGTGATCAGCAGGCCGACCATAAAGTAGCCCGGTGAGATCGCGATCATCACGGCCGAGAGAGACGCACCCCAAACCAGATAGCGTTCGTGCATTTGCGGCAGGAGGGAGAACATCAGCACCCACGGAGCCATCAGCGCCAGCAGGATTTTCGGGTTCTTGTGTCGATCCTGTATCGCTGCTCCCAATCCGCAAAGAATCAGAGCGACGAAATAGGAGGCGAGCAGAAGGTGCTTGAGCGGCACGCCGACGGGGAAATTTGGCGTGTAGGTGAAATGTTGATCGATCGCCGCCATCGCCGCACCGAGCGCGTTGGCAATTCCTCCTGCGGGCACGGTCACAACCACATCCATCTCGGACCATCCCCATTGCGATTCGAGGATCGCGGGCAGGTTGCACGTGGAACCCGAATGCAGCACGGGCGCCATGTGCATGCCCGAGACGATGCCGATATTGAACCATGCGGTGCTCCCGCCAAAGAGGGGTGCACAGAGAAACAGTGCGGCGGACAGGCACGCGGTCGCGACATATCCCTGCGACCTCGCTTGCAGCAATACGGCGGCAACGATGATCGGAGCGGCCGCTAACAGTCCGCAACCGATTGCGGTTGCGCCCATCGTGAACATTGGCCAGAGCAGGAGTCCAGCGCAGGCGATGATCGCGGCAATTTTCATGAGCCAGTTGGAACTTCTTCGCTGCAGCAGGACCAGCCCCATCGCCAGCGCGATGCCGAGTACCCAAAGGAGTGCCGTTCCTATGACAGCTCCATTGCGCCTGAGCAGCCAAACGCTGGTGCATAGAGCGACACCGCCGAAGAATCCGATGATTTCGCGCAAAACCGCCGACCATTTTCCCTGCCACAATGGCCATAGCAGCAGCACCGGCGCGCCCAGGAGCATCTGACCCTTGAACATGGCCCCCAAAGCGATCAGAACGCCGGTGAGAAACCAATATCCTCCCGATGCGGCCACCATCGCCCACACGAGAAACGGCAGCAGCCATGCGTCCCACTGCGGCCAGCAATGCGCGTCCCAGATCAGCGCTGGATTCAACCACAGCGCCGTCGCCGCCAGCGTGGCCAGAAGGTTTGCCGTGGCGGGACGCCATCGACCGCGCGTCCAATGCCGCATCAGTACAAACATCCCTGCGGCCGCCAGGAGTTCCATGATGGTGTTGAGCAACAGGAGGGGACTGCAGAGTTTGTAGGTTTGCCGCAGCAGGCGGGCGCGCTCGTAGAAGAATCTATCGGATAAAAACGTGGGCGCATCGGGGGCATTGAGACGTGGCGCGACCCAGCGCGCCCACTGGGTTGCGATGAGCAGTCTCGCGGGCGCGTAGTTCACATCGAAGGCATCGCCTTGTTCGCTGAGGCGATCGCAGTGGTCGTAGTAGTCGAGGAAGCCGATGCCGAGGGCATCAGTGCCTATGCGAAAAGCATTGTTGATATCCGATGTAAAGCGGATCGATTCGGTTTGTTCCCAAGCGTAGGTCCGCACCCACCAACCACCGATGAGGACAACCAGCGCGAGACTAGCCCAGAGCACCCATAAGACCCACCGATATAGCAATTGCAGTGTTCTGCGACGCTCGTTTGCAGTCGCGCTGTGGCTGGCCGTATTGTCGGCGGTGCTGTCTCCCGCCTTGGCGCCCGTAGCGTTTTGTGTGTCGTCCGCGATGCCTGCCGGGGGCGTCGAATCAATGGGCGCGAGAACGGCTGCAACCAGCGGCAGTTCGTCAAAAGCGTTCTGTTCTGTTTGCTCCATCCAACCCCTTTGCAGAACCTCTGCATTGTATCTGAAACGTAAACCGCCCAGCGTCCCCATCGCGGGGATGCGCTCACGATATCACGATTTGTTCTCCGGTGCTGACGGAACGCCGGGATTGGCTGGGGCGTTCCTCATTTCACCCAAGGTCTGGGGCCGCTGGCGTCGGCGGAGAGCGTGACCGTATCGGATTTAAGGCCTTCCGAAGCCGCGGCAAGCGTGATCTCGCCAGGGTGCGGCAGCGTTTGCACGATCACCTGGGCTAATCCATTGAAGGCTTTTCGCCGATCGGCGTTGTCGGGCTCGAGGCTGCTGGGATTGCCATTGGCGACGCCGATGATTTTGCCGCCGTCGATTTTGAAATCGATTTGATTGTCGGCGATCGGCACGACCCGGCCCTGGGAATCGATCACCTCCGCCGTGATGATGCTGACGTCTTCACCGTCCCCTCTAAGTTGCGTGCGGTCGGGGATTAGCTTGATGGCGGCGGGAACGCCGGTCGTTGCGACCTTTTCTTCGCCGGCCACCTGACCGTTGCGATATCCTTTGGCGCTGAGGACGCCCGGCTGGTAGAGCGCCTTCCAGTCTTCATGCGATTTGGCATCCGCCTTTTGCCGGCCCAGACTTTTGCCGTTCAGGAATAGCTCGACTTCGTCCAGATTGGTGTAGCACCAGACATCGATTTCCTGGCCCTCCTTGCCGGCCCAATTCCAATGGGGCAACAGATGGATTACCGGTTTATCCGTCCAATTAGCTTTGTAGAAGTAATAAGTGTCCTTGGGAAACCCACAGATATCCATGAATCCCATCGCGGACTCGATACAGGGGAACCCGTAGGGTTTGGGTTCGCCTCGATAATCGAATCCAGTCCAGACAAACGCCCCGGCAATCCACGGACGAGCCGCGTAATATTGCACCCACGCCTCGGCGGTCGATCCCCATTTGGGAACGGTCACATCGTAGGCGGAGTAGTAGCGATTCTGTTTGTCGATGGCATAGATGCCGCGGGTGGTTTCCGTGCTCGACTCTTCGCTGCCGATCGCGGGTTTGGTAGGAAAATCCGCGTGGAACTTGTCCATGTCTCCTTGCTTGAGATAGTTGAATCCCTGCACGTCAATCACTTTGGAAAAGCCCTGTTCCCATCCAAGATTCATGGCAACCGTCACGGCGCGGGTTGGATCAAGTTTGTGAACCAGATCCTGCATGGTCGTGGCGACGGGAATGCCGATGTCCTTTCCTTCGATCGCCATCTCTTCATTGCCGATCGACCAGATGAAAATGCTGGGATGATTGCGATCGCGCACGACCATGCGCTCCAACTGCGAAAGAATTTCCGGGCTTGTGCCCATCTTGCGTTGTTCATCCATCACGAGGATTCCCATCTTGTCGCAACGGTCGAGCAGCTCGGCGCTGGGCGGGTTGTGAGACATTCGATAGGCATTGCATCCCACTGCCCGGAGTTCCTTCAATCGGAAATCCAACATCGCATCCGGCACGGCCCAGCCGACGCCGGCGCAATCTTGATGATTGCAGGTTCCCTGAATCTGCACGCGCTTGTCGTTGAGGAAGAAGCCTTTGTCGGGGTCGAACTTGATCGTTCGCACACCGAAATTGGTTTCATATTCATCACTGGACTCCGCAGAACGCTTTACAGTCGATTCCAGTCGATAAAGGTACGGCGATTCGAGCGACCACAGGCTTACGCCGCTGAACGAAATCTTCTGACTGATCGTCTGGCTTTTCCGGGGCTCGATGGAGATCCCATCCTGCTGCAATTGTGCAATCGCTTTCCCATCGGCATCGTGGATGGTGTTGTCCAGCGTGCAGGTGACGGCCTGGTCCGAATCGTTGCGAATCTCCGTCTGAATGGTGACATCCGCATCTTGGCCGTGTACCTCGCTGGTGACGTACGTTCCCCATTTCGCCACATGCACGGGCGCCGTTTTCATCAGCCACACGTGTCGGTAGATGCCCGCGCCTTCATAAAACCATCCTTCGGCGCGCGTGGCATCGGCTCGCACGACCAGTGTGTTCTTTCCGCCGAAGTTGGCGTATTTGTTGAGATCGTAGGAGAAGCTGCTGTAGCCGCTGACATTCCTGCCCAGGCAATGTCCGTTTAACCAGACCAGGCTGTTGCGATAGACGCCATCGAACTCGATCCAGACCGCCTTGTTCTTGTCCTGGGGGGCAAGCTCAAAAGTGCGGCGATACCAGCCGATGTTGGTGCCCCATTTGGCGCCTAATGCTTTGAAGCCGTGATCGGCAACGCCGGTTTTATCGAATGGCAACTCGACAGCCCAATCGTGCGGAAGATCGAGCCTGCGCCACTGGCTGTCGTCAAAATCCGGCCGAACATAGGAGAGTTGTCCACCCAGATTTGTGTCGGCTGCATCCACGCGCTTGGGAACCAGCGCGGCCTCGAGTTTCTCGTCGTTGGCGAGCGCCTTATGCAGCCGCGGCGTCTCCGGGTAATCAAACATATTCGCATCGGCATCGGATGGATCTTTAAAGGTGAAGTGCCAGCCGGTGTCCATGAGCAATCGCTGACGGCCGGCAGGGACGGCATCCGCGGCACGCAACGAGGACGCCGCATAAAAAATGGATGCCAATACGCAGGCTGCGCACGCGAAACGTTTCACGATTCGATTTCCTTCCGCCGATGGCCGACTCGTCTTCTTGCTGCCGCCGATATGCGAAGCAGCCGGGCCGTCCGTCCATTCCGCTGTGCACGGTCAGCAGTCGATGGTATGGATTACTGGCTCGGATGCCTTTCCTCTTCCTTAGGGACTGTCTCAGGACGATTCATCCATTCAAGCCAGTTCGCCAGCAGATTTACCAGCCACTTTTTCGGGATATCGTCCTGCTCCTGTGTGCTCGCATTATCGTTTCTGCAGCATTTTCCGTTGCATTCTCGCCTTGCTGGTGTCACTTCTCAAGCGATCGAAAACCCCTCATTCGCATTTCGCGTCATTTCGGTGAAGAGGGCTGAGAGACGTTGGACCATGGGCCCGGGTTGGGCGTGGTTGTAGAGAGTGGAATCAATTTGCTTCACCGGCGTAAGCTCGCCCATGGTGCCGGTGCAGAAGACTTCATCGGCGGCGTAGGCCTCGGCGGGTGTGATGTCGCGGACAGAGCGGGGGATGTTGTGCTTTTCGCATAGTTCCAGAACTGCGCCGCGCGTGATGCCTTCGGGGCAGGCGCGAGTAGTGGATGTTTCCACGATGTTTTGCCGGACGACAAAAACGTGTGTGGCGTTGGTTTCGGCGAGGAAGCCATCGGGATCGAGCATCAGCGCATCATCCGCTCCCGCGGCGTTGGCTTCGAGTTTGGCGAGAATGGATGTGAGCTGGTTGCAGGAATGGATGTGCTGATCCAGAACATTCGCCAGCGGCCTGCGAATCGTCGCAGTGATCAGCCGGATGCCGCTTGAATCGTAAACGGGCGGCTTGAACTCTGGCAGGATGATCAAACCGCAGCCAAGGTTGTTGATGCGCGGGTCCAGGCCCGAGGTGTATTTGATTCCGCGCGTGATGGTGAGACGGATGTGGACTCCATCGGTCATCTTGTTGGCGGCTAGCGTTTGGCGAAGTTGTTCGATGATGAAATCATCATTAGGGCAACCGCGATATTGCAGCATCGCCGCCGACTTTCGCAGGCGGTCGAGATGTTGTTTGAGTCGGAAGATTCTGCCGTCGTAGAGCCGCAGTCCCTCCCAGACCGCATCGCCATTCTGCACGGACGAATCGAAGGGTGATACGCCGGCTTCCTGGCGATGAACCAGCTTGCCGTTGACGTTGACGATCAGATCCGCGTTTTGGGGGTTGTAGGTTTGTAGCATCGGCAGGCACGTCTAAAGGGGATTCCTACAGCCTGTATTCTGAAAGCTCTTCGTAAAGCTTCCGCACTTCGTTGAACATCGGCTCGAATCTTTCGGCGACGGTAGCGTGCCTGGGCCGATACCGCTCGAACCCCGTTGAGCCATTGACGTTGGCATACCAGTGCACGCCCCAGTTGCCGTCATCGGGATGCGCGCCCTTGGGCCAATGCAGCATCCGATCGGTGAAGGTGATTCCCAGCGAGTTACAAAGGCGCGCCAATGTTCGCGGAGGATCGATAAGCAAATCGCTCGCGTCAATTACCGGCGGAGCGTGGCCGGTCAGTTTCTTCACACGGGCGAACAGATCCGCCTGATACGGCAGACCGGTTTCGGCGAGCGTCATGTCGGGGAAGACCTTGGTATAGGAATTAATCACCTCCGCGGGATCGCGGATCAAAAACGCATGGGTCAGGGCTCCATTTTCCAGCAACCGCTGTGAATCGATGTGTGGCAGCATGTGATGGGCCATGTGCTTTTGATACCAGACAGTTTTCGCCCCGGGAATTGGCCCGCAGATGAAATCGATGACCTTTTCCCAATCGTTCTCATAGGCGGCAATGGTCTTGTCCCGCCCCGGATGGTCGATGCCTGTGTGCTTCAAATAATGCGCATAAAACGGCTCATCGAGGACGGCCGCGTCTGGCCGCGATGAGAAAGACCGCATCAACGCCGTGGAAAGATTCCGCGGACCTGACCACATCGCAAGTCGCATGGGCTTGGGCATTGGACAATCACCTTCCTGGGTTGGTCATCGTGGGAGGATTTTGCTGCAAGATTCCCTGGCCTCCCACGAGGGCTTCAATCTCGGCAATCTCGCAAGGGCATGAGGCCGTCAGATTTTCGATTCCATTTTCGGTCACCACAATCGTGTCTTCAACACGAATGTAGAGTTGTTCTCCGGGAATCACCAGTTCCGGATCCACCGCGAAAACCAGACCCGGCTCCATCGGACGGTCCGCCCACTTCGCCGCTTCATGGACAGGCATCCCAACCCCATGCGACAGCGGCCTGGAACTGGCCAGCAGATTAATCGCCCCCGCTTTGTAAATTGGCTTGGACCAATTGGTTTTCTCAACGACCGGCCGCAATATTTCGGCTGCTTGGGACAGAACCTCTTCCTTGGTGCGCCCGGGTCGAATCAGGGAAAGAAGCGTTTTGTGATGTTGCAGGACAAAGCCGTAGATCTCGCGCTGTGTCGCCGAGAACTTTCCATTGACCGGCCACATCCGGCCAATGTCGGATGTGTAGTTGTTGATGTCCGGCGCATAATCAAACAGAAGCAGATCACCATCTTGGAGCTGCGTGCTATTTCGCCAATAGTGCATCTGCCAGATGTTGGTGCCGGTGGCGATGATGGGCGTGTACCCGCCGCCCTGGGCGCCGTTGATCTGAAAGAGATAATCGGCCACCGCACCAAGCTGAAATTCATAGATTCCCGGCCGAGTAGCCTTCATCGCCTCGGCGCAAGCCAGCGCCGACAATCGGCCGGCTTTGCGCATCAGTTCAATCTCCGCCGGGCTTTTTACCAATCGCTGGCGATGGATCAGCGGAGACAGATCAGGAAACTCCGCGCGCGGCGACAACTGCGCGAGCCGCAGCATCAGGTTCGTTTCACGCGATGCGCGGCCATCCAGCGGATCATCACGAACGCTCTTGAGGTAATGTCCCAGCGTGTCCTGGCACTGGCGATATCCCTCGGCCGGCGAGCGGATCAGCCAGATGCGCGGCAGATCGGTCACGTCCTTCAAAAGATTGGAAATTGGTCGGACCTGTTCGATTCCGGTCTTCGCCAGAACGAAGTCGGCATCTTCCACTGATAAACACGGTCCGTTTATTTTCTCCCGTTTCTCATCAAGCGGCGGCAGATAAAGCGATGCCGTTTTGGTTCCACCATCCATGACCAGATAAGCATGCGGCACCTCGACGCCGGTCAGGTAATAAAAATCATTGGACTGGCGGAACGGATCGAACCCGGCAACCTCCGTCGCGGATGGGATGATGGCGATGCCGGTTCCCATCACTTCCACGAGCCTGGCGCGGCGGCTGGTCAATTCCGCCGTGGAAAAATCCTTCTGGAAGAAGAGGGATGAGGCTCGGTCGCCGGTGATCATGCTGGCTCTGGATTATCGCCACGGGCGGCCCATTGCAAATCTTGAGGGACGGAAGCAAGCGCGACGGCGCGGTCAGTTTTTTGACGATGCGGCTGGAGGCTCCGATTAGAGGTCGCCCCGAGGGACGCTCTGCGAACGTCGAATGCCGTCTCTTCGGGCCAGTTTCTCAGAGCTGGTTTCATAACCCCTACGCCGGTTCTGAGGTACTTCTCAGCGCGGGCTGCGCCCGCAATCCAAAGAAGAAGTCTTGCCAAGACGAGATGATATCCTCGAATATCTAAGGAATGCCGGGTCGTGTGGCCGGAATCAAAAGAGATGAACCGCGAAGGTGCGAAGGGCGCGAAGAAAGCGCGGAATTGAAATTTCAACTGAACAACCGGAATCGATCCCGCGAGAATTGCACGCAGTTGTCTTGTATTTCCTTCGCGCCCTTCGCGCCTTCGCGGTTATCCGCATTTGGACTCAGTCGAATGAGGAGAAGAAAATCTTGCCAAGAAAACAAGATTTCTCGAGATATCTGTGAAGAGCCGGATCGTTTGTCGGGAAAATCCGGCTCTTCGGAATACCTCAGAACCGGCGTCTTCGGAAAACAAATGACTTCTGCAAACGCCTCCAATCTTCCGCCAAACTAACGTTCACCCTTCCTCATCAGCCAATATCTCCATAATGTCCGCCGCCGCCCGCCCGTCTCGCAATAGTTCCCCCATCGTTCGCATGTAGGGATCGATGTGCCTGAAGAATTGCTTATATGCGGCGCACAAGTAATTCAATCCGTCCTCGCCCGTGGGTGTTTGAATGAACCGGTGCTTGGGGCACTCGCCGTTGCAGGCAAATCGCACTTCGCACTGGCGGCAATACTCGGGGAGCGTGTCCGATTTGTCATTTCCAAACTTCAATTGCGCATCGGATCGCGCCATTTCTCCCAGATTGGTATTCATCAGATTCCCGAGCTTGTAGCGAGGATAAACATAATGATCGCAACTATACAAATCTCCATTATGCTCGATGGCCAGGGCCGCTCCACACTTTTCGGCGAACACGCATAATGATGACCCCAGCCCCAACCAGTTTCCCAGTGCCACATCGAAGAGTTGAACAAACACCCGCCCCACATCGTTGCGCACCCATTGGTCAAATATCGAGCATAAGAAACGACCGTACTGATCGGCCTCCACGCTCCACTCTGTAACCGGTGATTCTGTAGCTGGCGATGCTGTAACCGGCGATCGCTGTTGGGTCCGTCCACCCGCGATCGGCGGCTCCGCCAAAGCCATCCCGCGCACATTCATTTTCACCGCTGGCGCGGCGCGTTCCACCAGCGGGATGAACTGCAAAAATCCGCTCCCGATCTCCTTCAGAAATCGATACACCTCCAGCGGCTTCTGAGCATTGGCGCGGTTCACGACTGTCAAGGTGTTGAACTCGACCCCATGCTTCCGCAGGAATCCAAGGCCGCGCATCACCTGATCGAACGTCGGCGATCCATTTTTATCCACACGGTAAACATCGTGCAGCTCCGCCGGGCCGTCGATCGACAAGCCGATCAAAAATGAGTGCTCCGCAAGAAACGCGCACCACGCATCATCGAGCAAAGTCCCGTTAGTTTGCAGCGCGTTGAAAATGCTTTTTTCGCCGGCATATTTTCGTTGCAACTCCACAACTCTTTGGAAGAATTCGACACCGAGCAATGTCGGCTCTCCCCCCTGCCATGCAAAATGAACTTCCGGCCCAGGCTGTGCTTCGATGTATTGCTGCACATATCTTTCCAGCACCTGATCGCTCATTGCCCAGCTTCGTTCGCCGGGGTAGAGCTCTTCCTTTTCCAAGTAGAAGCAGTATTTGCAATCCAGATTGCAAATGGGGCCGATGGGCTTGGTGAGCACGTGGAAACCGCGTGGCGGATCGGTGGAGAGGCTGCCGTTCATCCTGGCCGCCATCTTATCGCTTAGCCGGGCATGAAAGAACTTCCGGAGGAGCCGGCGGTGTTTTTGAAAGGCCGATCGTTGCCGAACGGCAACGGATTTTTTCTCCGACCGAGCCTGCCGAGCGCCGTGCTTGTCATTATTTGGCAAAACTTTACGTTTTCGAGCGTATCACATTATTGCTATTTGCGTGTTAGCCATTTCATTTCAATGGCTTGCGGCATTTTACGTCGCGGGATTCTTTTGCGGCATGTAAAGCGATGGCTGCCGGGATCGGTGCTCAGCGGATTGTTGCCGTTTCGGAGAATTCCTTGTCACCACGGATTTCGCGGATGGGCGCGGAGAAGAACAATAAAGCTAAAAAAAGTGGACTATATTTGCCTATGTCAGGGTTGTCCCGTTTTCTAGGGCGAGCCCCTTGCAATGCGGCGCATCCTCGACTGCCTGCTTCAGAGCACGAAATGCTTTGATCGCCTGCAACGCGATGAGCTTCTCTTGCTCGTTCTCAACCGAAAAACCGATTCAGCCAATTGTCCTGCATGACAGGCTTTGGCCCTAATATGCCAGATTTACCAAGGGTGCGTGCCAGACCCCCGACCTGTTCTGAACTCAATTATTTGTTGACTTTTGTATTTCCTCTTTGGATCATGCGGTCTCAGCTTGTGCCGAATTGGGTTTGGGACACGTTTTGAAAGTGGGGTTCGTGGTGAAAATAGGGTTCTTTAAAGGATGGGTGCCCTTTTGGGGCGACGTTTGGTTATATCTGCTGGCAATCGGTGCAACGGCTGGAGCCGTCGCGGGAATCGGCGGATGTTCCATGCCATCGCAGGTGGCCAGCACCGGCGGGCAAGCCACGTCCGCCTTCGGTGCCATCGGGCAGAATTTTGCCCAACAGGCTTCAGCCAGCTTTGTCGGGACACCGGGGTCTAAGCATGGAGTATCGCCGATGAGCGATACGGCAGTCCTGCCTCCACCCAAGATATTTCTGGCCGACGACAGCAATCGCCTGCTCGTTGCCCGCAAACCGCTATCGCAGGGCGCGGAGGTGGTGGCCGATTTCAACGATCCAAACAAATTCACCGTCACGATCCCTAGCGCCGAGCGCTGCTACGCATACCAGGATTCGGACACGCTCTGCTGGGCCGCCTGCACCCAGACACTGCTGGCGCAGATGAATATTCATCTGAATCAGGAGCGATTGGCGGCTGAATTCGTGCCACCCGATGCCGACGATCAGACCGCCGGGGTGGGGGTGGTGATCCGTGCGCTCAATCCCGATCTGGAAGATCAGGTGGATCAGCGCGATGTGGTGCCGATCGATCTGCAACCCATCACCAGCGATCAGCTGATTACCGAATTGCTGGCCGGTCGCTTGTGCATCGTCGGTCTCGTCGAGGACCGCGAGGCCAACATGGGTCACGCCTGCGTGATCTGCGGCGCGACGTTTGCCAAACTCAAAGCCGGAGCCCCCGTCAACATCGCGAAGAGCTCCAATACCTCGGCATTGGATGCGGCGGCAGAGCAGTCCGAGTTCTCGCCGCAATACGGCTTGTATTCGATCCAGATCTTTGATCCATTCAAGGACAAACTCGGCGGTGTGCGTCCAATGAATGCCCAACTGTTCAGCCAGCAGGCTGAATTCATCACCAGCCATGTGCTTGCAAGGGACGTCCTGCTCGCCGCGCTGAACGCCCCGCCGGGAGTCGTTCAGCGCGGGCGACTGGCGGTTAAGAGCAAACGGGAAGTCGCCAAGGAAAGAGCCGGAGCGCGGGGCGTAGCGAACAACAGCGGAGGAAGCAGCGCCAAAGTCAACGGGGTCAACAGCAGTAAATCTCAGAAGGATGATTCGAAAAAGAAACCGGCGGGCTAACAACCTGAATAGGGAGGAACAGACCCATGCGACGGAAGGCAACAAAATCTTATCTATTTCGGCTTGTCTGGGCGGCTTTGACGTGTCTGTCGCTCACCGGCTGCGCGACGACTCATTTTGGAGGAAGATTGGTGACTGTCACGTTGAGGTCTCCGGTCTCCGGTGTCGCATATCTGGTGCCGGAGCACCACCTCGATGAAGACCCCTCGCTGGTTGCGGATCGCAACCGTCTCGACGATATCGGGCACGATTACAGGAAGGGTCAGATCGGTCCGAACGGCGATGTCACCCTTCGACTGATGGGGGAGATGTGGGCGTTCGTGGTTTTTCCCGCGGGCGGTGGGGCACCGAGCCGCCCGGTCATGTTCAATCCTGAGCAGTTGTCGGACGCGACGGTCACTGCGGATTTCGCCAAATGACCCCCGATACGCAGCGGTCACCGGCCAAGCCCTTGAAAAACGTTGGTAACGCGCTGATCCTTTTTGCGCTGTTCAGCGGCGGCCTGCATCTGCTGCAGCTCACCGATTTCGGGGCCAAGGTCTGGTTTTCACTGGGCGTTTGGGCGTATCTCCTCCCGGTGGTTCCTGCCATCGGCGCTCTAGCCTCAAAAAATCCAATCGACATCCCTTTGGAAAAAATGGGTGAGTTCGCTGCAGTCATCGCGGCGGCATATTACCTTACGGTCACGATGGCCAAACTGAGCGGCACCGCTCTTTGGATTCCGCAAGAACTGCGAACCATGGTCAACGTGCTTGTCTCCCTGCTGGGAGAAGGCGTTTTCAATTATGTGGGAAATCTCAAGAAAACGGCTGGGTTTCAGGCCTTAAGGCGGTCAAAGCAATCGCCTGGCGCCCACGGGAAGACGCGCAGCGGCATTGTCGCGGCGCCGGTTCCATCGACGGAGCAACCGTGTCAAACCGAGGAAGCGGTGAGGGAGGAGCGGCAGGAGCAGGAGAAACGAGAGGGCGAAATGGACGAGCTTAGCCGGAAAGTTGACAAGAGATTTTTCCGGCGGGGCCTGGTCTGCTTCGGATTTGCGTTGCTTTTCTTCAGCATTTTCATGGTGTTGAGGGCAAGATGCGTGAAGGGGTTTGACGTCCGCGATTGGCTCGCCGAGCAGATGCGGGAGAATAGTCGCGAGCTTCCGCTGCCGAAAGAGATCGTGTTGCCCCCCGGCAGCACGCCGGGAATACTGCAGATGGGTCAGTACGAGTATCACATCCCCGAGTTTGTGGATGTCCAGCGGCAGCAGGTTTATCTCCCGCTGTTCTTCCCGGAGAAGATTCGGCGGGAAATCGAGAGCGCGGGAAAGAGGGAAGACATGGACGGGCTGACCTACGAACTGGCGTATGAGCCTAATGACTTGTTCGACGCGATCGAGAAGCAGGCCTTTTGGCAAGTTGCGTATTCCAATATTTGCTTCCTGGTTCTCGACGCGGCCATCGTAATGGCGACTACGGCAGGAATGGCCTGTTTCTTCGAGTTTGCGGCCCTGCTCGGCAGCATCCTCGGCGAAATGGGAGCGGCAAGTGCCGCCATCCAGACAGGGCCCTGCGTGTAGGGCAATAGTGCCTCGCGGAGAAATCTTAAAAGAGCGATTAATGGTCTGGCTCGAAAGCCGGACCGATCTGCAGTCTTATCTTCATCCGCCCGCTTCTTTGAAGTGGCCGAATTCCTTGGGAGCGTCTTGGCTGGTTTGGGCGTCTCTGAATCGCGTGGGTGATCCGACATCGGTCCCAGATAACGGGAAAACCCTGAGTTTTCATCGGCGGCATTCATTTGCGCTCTTCGGCGCCGGTCGACTTTCGTCGGCTCGTGCCAGCTCCGGGTCGGATCCACCTCTCCTCCCCATATGGCGGCTTTGCGCCACACAGCGTGCCCACGATCGCGGTACGCCGCGGAATACCGCGGCCATGGGCAGGCTGCCCATGCCACTCTATGCGGGTGTCTAAAATACCAGACAAGGTCTCTGCCGCTCTGTTCCTTGGCCATTTGCCTGTTAAAATGCAGACTACGGAGGATTCGATATGCCCTCGCATACCCGGCGTGTTTTTCTTGGCCAGCTTGCCGCGACGACGGTTGCTGCTGCTCTTCCGAGCCTGCTTAACGCCCAGATTGCGCCTGTTGCCAACAATGCACCGACCACCGCGCCCGCCGAGCGCAAGCGGAACGTTCTCTTGATCATGTCGGATGACATGCGCGTCGAGATTGGCTGCTACGGCTCGATGTTCGGTGCCAAAACGCCCAACCTCGATGCGCTGGCCAAAGCCGGCGTGCGGTTTGACCGGAATTACTGCCAATTTCCATTGTGCAATCCATCGCGGGCATCGCTGCTCACAGGCAGAAATCCAACCAAGACAAGCGTTCTGGGAAACCGCACCGATTTTCGCGTCGCGCATCCTGATTGGACGACGTTGCCGCAGCTCTTTATCCAGAATGGGTATGTCAGCGTGCGCGCGGGAAAGATTTATCACGGGGGAATTGATGATGCCAAGTCATGGAATGCAACCAGCGACAGAGGCGGCACGAACGACGATGGGAGCGGAACGCCGGTTGGGAAAACTATGGTGATTCCTCGCGTGCAGATTCCTACGCCCGATGGTGTTTTGCCGCCGCTGCCGGCGGATAATGCTCGCGCGGCCTATTCGGATCGCATCGTCGTTCTCGATGGCAATGGCGAAGGGCATGGCGATCACCTCACCGCCGATCGAACGATCGAGAATCTGCGGAAATACAAAGACCAGCCGTTTTTCATTGCCTGCGGATTTGTGAAGCCGCACAGTCCGCCGACTGCGCCGCAGAAGTTTTTTGATTTGTATGATCCGGATAAGATTCAATTGACGCCGGATTTTGCGGCATGGCCGACTGTTCCGCCGGGATTTCCCAGCGCCGCCATCCGCAAACGTAACGCTGATCTGTTCATCGGTCGTGGCGCGAGCGAGGCCGAAGCCAAGCAGGTCATTCGCGCCTATCTTGCATCGATTTCATGGACCGACTGGAACATCGGCCGAGTCATCGGTGAGCTGGACAATCTTGGATTGCGTGACAACACCATCATCGTTTTCCTCGCCGATCACGGGTATCAGCTCGGCGAGAAGGGGAAATGGTCAAAGGCGGGCTCGCTATTTGAAATGGGCACGCGCGTTCCATTGATCATTCATGCGCCCAATGCCGACGGCAACGGACAGGCATGCACGCGCATCGTTCAATCTCTCGATCTCTACGCGACGCTTGTCCAGCTCTGCAATCTCACGTTGCCTGCGGGAAATGAGGGGACGAGCCTTGTACCGCTGCTCAAGAAGCCCGATGACCAGTGGCAGCAGCCAGCGTATTCCGTCTGGAGCGAGGATGGGACAACACTGCATGGCGTGGCCGTGCGCACCGAAGAGTATCGCTACGCTGAATTTGGGCCGGACGGGAAGAACGGCGCAATGCTTTTTGATTCCAAAGCCGATCCGCTGGAGATGAAGAACCTTGCGGATGATCCCAAATACGTCCAGGTTTGCGCAGAACTCTCCGCGCTGACGAGAAAATATGCTGCCACACTTTGATCGGTTGCTCGTGATGAAATTCAAACTCACCAAAGACCGCCTTCGCTTTGCAATTATGATTCTGATTGGATGTCTGTTACTCCTCGTGGAACAAGCTGGGGTTTCAGCGGCCACGACTGCGGCGGCGGGTGTCACCAACCAGCCGTTTGGCGAATGCTCCGAGGGGCCGGTCGTGCTGCATACCCTGACAAATGCAAATGGGCTCAGCGCGAGCATCATGGATTACGGCGCAACGGTCGTCAGGGTCATCACCCCGGATCGGCAGGGACAGTTCCAGGATATCGCCATCGGGTTCGACCACCCCGCCGATTATGCCGCAGCCAAATTGAATTTTGGAACGATGGGCCGGTACATCAATCGCATCGGCAATGGGCAATTCACGCTCGACGGGCAGCTTTTTCATCTTACGAAAAATGCCGGCGCCAACACGATGCACGGTGGCAAGCTTGGATTCAACCGCCGGCTGTGGAAGGTCGAAGAGATCAGCAATGATCCGCCGTCGGTTCGCCTGGGCCGGCTTAGTCCGGATGGAGAGGAAGGGTTCCCAGGCAATCTTCAGGTGAGCGTCACCTTCACGCTGACCAACGACAATCACCTAATCGTGCACTACCAGGCCAGCACCGACAAACCCACCGTCGTGAACTTGTCGAATCACACATTGTTTAACCTATCCGGCTTTAGCCATGCGGCAATCCTGGACGACATCGCCACAATCAATGCCGATGCGATTACCCCCATAGACGCGACTTCCGTTCCCACCGGCGAGATCCGAAAAGTGGACGGCACTCCGTACGACTTGCGGAAACCGACGGTTCTCAAAACGTGCATCAACGGGCTGGGCACCAAGCCGGCGGGCTTTGATATCAACTACGTGCTCGAGAAAGATCCCGCCGGTTCCATGTCCAAAGCCGGTGAGGTCTACGATCCAACCAGCGGGCGCGACCTGCAAGTCTTCACCGACCAACCGGGCGTTCAGTTCTATACTGGGAATCTTTTCGACGGCACGCTGATCGGAAAGGGGGGCTGCAAATACTCCCAGTATTGTGCTTTTTCGATTGAGGCCCAGCATTTTCCGGACTCGCCCAATCATGCCAAATTCCCGTCAACGGTCGTGCGGCCGGGAAGTCCATATCAAGCAACCATCGAGTATGAATTTGGCACCAGGTGAGCCACCGATTTGCTGGTACATCGTGCGATAATTGTGGCTTGGAGTATGATGGCAAAAGCGTGGAGCAGTGGAAACGTCAATAGTCCAAGCCGCGGGTTGTCGATACGTGGCTGCATTGAATGGCAGATCCGCATGGTATCTCGATTGATTTTGTGCGCGGCGGTGTTTTTCTCGGCCGGTCAATTGGTGGGATGTGCATCCGGCGCACCGCCCGCTGCCTCGAATGCTCAGACATCGAGCGCGGCGGGGGACCAAAAGGCAAAAACGAGCGCGGATGCTGGAGGAATCAAAGGATTAACCGACTCGTTCCTCCAGCCGCCGGATGATACGCGCGCGCTGGTCCGATGGTGGTGGTTCGGGCCCGCCGTGACCAAACCGGAATTGGCACGCGAGATCGATGCGATGAAAGCGGGGGGCTTCGGCGGTTTTGAAGTTCAGCAGACGTATCCGCTGGCGCTGGATGGTCAGCCGCAGGGTCTGGTGAATCTGAAATTCCTGTCGCCGGAATATCTTGATGACCTGGGATTCGTCGCGCAAAAAGCCAAGGACACCGGCATGCGCATGGATCTGACCCTGGGCAGCGGATGGCCCTACGGCGGACCGATGTTTCCCATCACCGAGGCGGCGGGGAGGCTTCGCGTTGAGCGAGTGAGATTGACCAAGGGACAGGCGAGCATCCCCGTCCCCAGCCCGCGCGAAGGGGAGACGTTTATTTCCGCATTTGCCGGCAACACACAACTGGTTGAGCAGAATAATGTGGTGCAGATTCCTTCCACGGTTTCAGGCACTGGGGAGGTGTTGTTCTTTATCGCCAGCCACACGGGCATGAAGGTGAAGCGGCCGGCCAACGGCGCCGAGGGGTACGTGATCGATCACGAAAGTCCCTCGGTCGTCGCCAAGTTCATCGATGAGATCGGCAAAAGGCAACTCGAGGCGTGCGAGCCGAATCCTCCCCATTCGATCTTCTGCGACAGCCTGGAAGTGGCCGGTGAAGACTGGACCGACAATTTTCTGGCCGAGTTCCAGAAGCGGCGGGGTTATGACCTTGGCCCGCTGTTGCCGGCATTGTTTACGGATGTTGGGCCAAAGACGCTGGATATCCGCCACGATTGGGGGCAGACCCTCACGGAAATGTTCGATGATGCATTTGTGAAACCGCTGCGCGCCCTGGCGGCGGATCACCAGACAAAATTTCGCATTCAGGCGTATGGTTCACCGGCGGCAGCCCAATTCAGCTATGGCGATGCCGATCTGCCCGAGGGTGAAGGGTGGCAATGGCATGGTTATCGCGCCAGTCGATACGCGAGCTCGGCGTGCCATCTTATGGGCGTGCCGGTTTCATCCTCCGAAACATTCACATGGATTCACAACCTCGTTTTCCGAGCGACACCGCTGGATATCAAGGCCGAGGCGGATGTGCACTTTCTACAGGGGATCAATCAGTTGATCTGCCACGGCTGGCCATACACGCCCACGGGCGTACCTGATCCGGGCTGGAGTTTTTACGCGGCCGGCGTGTTTGATGAAAAGAATCCCTGGTACATCGTTGCGCCCGATGTCAACCGATACATTCAGCGTGTCAGCTACATGATGCGGCAGGGAAAACCGGCGAACGATGTGCTGCTCTATCTGGCCAACAGCGATGCGTGGGCGCATTTCACACCCGGCCATATCAGTCTGACCGATGGCGTGGGCGTCGAGATGGGCCGCGAAATCGTCCCGCATATTTTGGACGCCGGCTACAATCTCGATTTCTTTGATGATCAGATGCTTGACCGATTCGGTCGTGTGGACAACGGCAACATTGCCTTCGGCGATGTGCGCTACAAGGTTGTGGTGCTGGCCGGTGTTGAGCGCATGCCGCTATCGACTCTTCGCAAGCTCGACGAGTTTTCCAAGGCCGGCGGAGTGGTGATCGCCACTCGCCGGCAGCCGACGGTGGTTCCGGGATACAGCGCCACCGATGCCGATCAGAAGGAAGCACGCGATATCTGTCAGAGATTGTTTGTCGATCAGGGTGCACCCGGCATTTTCATCGAGGATGAGAGCCAACTGGCGTCGGCGCTAGCGCCTCGGCTCGCGCCGGATGTGGCGTTTGCTCCCGCAGCGCCGCAAATCGGCGTCGTGCATCGCCACACCGATGCGGCTGATATCTACTTCCTGGCCAATACGAGCAACCAGCCGGTGAAGACAACCGGGACATTCCGCATCGAGGGAGCGCGACCGCAGTGCTGGAATCCAATCACCGCAGAGATAAAGGACATCGACAGCACTGCCGGCGCCAGCGGCGGATCCAGCATGGCCTTGTCGCTCGATGCTTATGAATCCACCGTCATTGTGTGGACGCACGAAGCAGCCCCAGCACCCGCTGCGGCAACAGCCCCGCAGCTTGTGTCAGCTCCGCTCGATCTCAGCACCAACTGGACCGTCCAATTCGGCAAGGATGCTGCCGCCGTTCAACTTCCCAAGCTCAGCTCCTGGACAGACAACCCCGCGACGCGCAATTTCTCCGGCGTTGCGACTTATACCAATCACTTCACGCTTCCCTCAGATAAGTTGGCCGACGGAGCGCAGGAGTTTCTAACGTTCGGCCCCTCCCGAGCCGAATCGCAACGCGTTACTCGCGCGGGCAATGGCTTCCAGGCGGATCTCGCTCCTCCGGTGCGCGAAGCAGCTGTCGTGTACATCAATGACCACCGCGCCGGATCGGTCTGGTGTTCACCATATAAACTGGATGTGACCCGCTGGCTCACCCCCGGCGATAACACCATCCGCATCGACGTTGCCAACACGATGGTCAATTCCATCGCCGCCGGCGGCTTTCCCAACTATGACATCCGCGCGATCACCGCGCGATATGGCAACCGGTTTTCCCCCAATTCGGCGGATCAGTTTCAACCGGTCCCGTCGGGACTGATGGGCCCGATTGTTTTGACCGCATCGCACTAGAGGTTGTTTGACAACCTCGCTAGGCCGTGCCGACGCTGCCCTTATGCACACGTCTTCGGGGGCCCGTTTCTTTGGGAAAGGGTTGGTGTTGCCGTCTTGCTTTGAAGCCCATTTGTAACACGGCCGTCTCGGCCGTGCTGGCGATGTAATTGGAGATGACCTCTGCAATACCCGCATTTCCTCGACATCTTGAGACGCCCGCACGGGCGGGACGCCCGTGATACGAAGGGAACAACCCAATCCCGCGCGAGTCGCCGGCAAGATGCGTATAGGGGTGAGCTGCGCTGGCCCTAGTTCGCGCGGCATGCCGCGCGGCGGGTTAACGTTTTGCTTCCACGCAGGTATTGAGGAACGGAGAAGTTCCAGTCATGCGCTACCGCAAAACTATTATTTCATTGTCCCTGATCCTGCCGGCTTCGTGCCAAACGATCGCCGGGCCGCAACCGACCTCCAGGCCAAGCTCCATCCTCGAATTCGGCGCGGTCGGCGATGGCAAGACGGTCAACACCAAGGCCATCCAGGCCGCCATCGACCATATCGCCGGCTCCGGCGGCGGCGTGTTGGATGTTCCCAAGGGCACTTTTCTCAGCGGCGCGCTCTTCTTTAAATCCGGCGTCAATCTCCACATTGAAAAAGAGGGTGTTCTCAAAGGAACGACAGTTCAAGCCGACTATCCACTTGTCAAAACGCGCTGGGAAGGCGTCGAGGGAATGCACACCAGCGCGTTTCTTAATTTCACGGACATGACGCATGTCACGGTGGATGGCGAAGGAACCATCGATGGTTCCGGCGATGCGTTTCCGCGCAACGGCCGCCGGCGCGGCGCGGGCGGCCAGGGAGCGGGCGCCACAACTCGAACCGCCACCAGCCGCCCATCCACCCGATTTGTATTTCAACAAGTCGGCCGGCCGCGGCTGGTCTGTTTCCAGAATTGCCAGGACGTCCACATCTCCGATCTGCATTTGCAGAAGCACGCGATCTGGTGCCTTCATCTCCTCTATTGCGAGGATGTCGTGGTCGACAACATCAACATCCGCTCGACGATCTACATCCCCAGTTCCGATGGGATCGATGTTGACTCCTGCAACCGCGTTTTGATTAAAGGATGCGACATCGCCTGCACGGATGATGACATCGCCATCAAGAGCGGGAAGGACGATGACGGCCGCCGCGTCAACCGGCCCTCGGAAAATATCACCATTCAGGACTGCACCATGGGCACCGGCGACGGCATCGCCATGGGTTCGGAAGTGACCGGCTCGGTGCGCCACGTCGTCGTCCAGCGATGCACGTTCAACGGCACCAGTCACTGCGCCCGATTCAAGAGTGAACCCAGCCGGGGCGGTGAAATCGAGGACATCATCTTCCGCGACATCACACTCAAAAAGACCGGCGAGGCCTTCGACTTTGAAATGGCGTGGAATGTGCGTCTGGAACGCGCCGTTCCGGCCGACACGCTTACCCTCTGTCACGATGTGCAACTGATCAATTTCAACGGCACCGCCCGCGCTGTCGGCACTCTCATCGGCTACCCAACCCAACCGGTGCGGGATGTGAAATTCGTGAACTGCCAGATCACCGCCGAGCGTGGCCTGCGAATGCTCGACGCCACCGATATCGACACCTCCGGCATTAGCGCCAAGGTCCAGCAAGGCCCGGCGATCATCACCGGTCCCGCCGCCGCGTCGCAGCCGTTCAAACTACCCACATAGGGAAACGCATCATGTGCAACAGCAGCAGGTGGTGCGCCGCGATATTGCTTCTGATGGCCGGCAGCGCGAGGGCCGCCCCATCAACTGCCTTCACCTCAGTTCCGCCACAGGCGATCGAAGTGTCGGCAGATAATCACCACTACTTCGTCAAGGCCGATGGCACGCCATTTTTCTGGCTGGGGGACACGGCCTGGACCATCTTCAATCATCCCAAGCCCGACGAAGTGGATGCTTATCTTGACGATCGCGCGTCCAAGGGTTTCACCGTCATCCAGGGATGCATGGTTGTGTGGGATGCGCTGCGCCATAAGAATCCCGATGGTCAATTGCCGTGGGTGAACGGCGATCCATCGAAGATCAATGAAGCCTTCTTCACCAACGCAGACTCGATCATCGACAAGGCGCAAGCTCGCGGACTCTACGTGGCCATCCTTCCCTTTTGGACCAAGGGGACGCAACCCAATTCGGGCAGGCCCACGGCCGATCCGGAAAAGATGGGTGTCTACTGCAAGTTTCTCGGCAAGCGATATGCAAGCAGGAATATATTCTGGGTTCTGGGCGGCGACTCGCCCGCTACCGATCTCCAGCCGCTGATAGATGCCGAGGCCGCCGGACTGATCGCCGGCGCGAAGGAGGCCGGCGTCGAGAAGATCATGATCACGTATCACCCGACGGGACGACAAAGTTCCTCGTTCTGGTTGCAGGAGCGATCGTGGCTTGATTTCGATTCGATTCAGTCGGGACATTTCATCAACACCACTAATTTTCAACTGGTCGGCAACGATTACGCCAAGACGCAGGTCAAGCCGACTCTGGATATGGAGCCGGGGTACGAGAACATCACGGATCGGCTGAATCGCACTGATCCCAAGGCTCCGCGAATCATGGCGGTGGATGTGCGGCGAAGCGCGTATCTGGCGGTCTTCGCGGGAGCGGCGGGACACACCTACGGCAATGGCGAAGTCTCTCATTTTGGTCGCCGGGCGCGGGTACGATGCCGGGGTGGGCGGCGCAATTGCCGTGGCGCGAGTCGCTCAAGCTGCCGGCTTCGTCGCAGATGCAATATCTGCGCTACTTGATCGAATCGCGGCCGATGCTCCAGCGCATGCCTGATCAATCGTTGATCGCCGGCGACAACGGAACGCGCGCGGTCGAACGCATTGACGCCATGCGCGCAAGCGACGGGAGTTATGCGTTCATTTATCTTCCGGCCGGAAAACAAAAAGTAACGGTTCTGACCAGCAAACTGTCCGGGACAACTCTCACCGCCTGGTGGTACGATCCGCGCACCGGCATCGCAATGCATTTGAATGATTTTGCTAAGACCGATACGCGGGAATTCACGATTCCCGCGGGAAGCAATGACAGCATCAACACTGATTGGGTGCTCGTGCTGGATGACGCGGCCAAGAAGTATCCCGCTCCAGGCAAGCACCCGGCGAAACAGCCGGAAAAACGATGAGGGAGGACGATCATCAACATCAATGGAACGAACCGTTCGGCGAATTCGGTATCGCATGAGCCGCGCACGAAGTAAGCGGTATTTGTTGTAAATGCGACGGCTTGGAAGACCGCTTACTTCGTGCGCGGCTCCTGTTTCTCGCTCAACCCTTCGCCTTGGCGATCTCAACGGCGAAGACCTGGTTTCCGCCGAACATGTTGCCGGTGAAGATGACCCATTTCTCGTCGGGGGTGATGGAGACATTTGGCTCGATACCGCCGCGGGCGCCGGTGACGTAGTTGTGCTTGGACATGTTCACCAGCTTTTCGCGGGTGACGGTTCCATCGGGCTGGACGTGAAACAAATTGATCCACATCCCATCGGAGGAAAAAGCAACCTGCGTGGGATCGCCTCCATCGTCGGCAAAGAGGGTGTTGTCGCGCGAGCTGTTGAAATGCACGCCCCACCAGTCGCGCTGGATGTGGTAGCGCGTTTCCTTGCCGGTATCGATGTTCGTGCCGCCGATCCAGAAATCCTGGCTGCGGGGCGTTTGCAGATCGTACCAGACGGTTTTGCCGTCGAAGCTCCACCATTCGTGGCCGTTGATTTCCATGTCCATGGTGCGCTTGTGAATCAGCTTCATGTCGCTCCCGTCGCTGCGGATGGTCCAGGTGCGGTCCACCTCATGCCAGGTGCCTTCGTGGGCGTAGAGCAGGAGATTGGGATCGGTGGGCGACCACTGCTGATGATCGAGGTTGCCGTATTGGTAGCCACCGGTTTTTCGCTCGCCGGTTTTGAGGTTGATGAAGGTGTAAGCGGCGGGTGATGGATTGATTGTCATGCGTGCCAGGCGGTCTTCCTTTGTGACGGCGTATTGCTCATTTTCGGTGAGGTCATCGAATTTCTTACCGGGAAACATTCGCTGCAATTGCGGGACATACGGGCGCGTGGCGGGCGGAGGGGTGTTACCAGTGGGATCGATCGCGCCGCGAACGACAAGAAAATTGTAGGATTCATCGCGACTAATGTTTGTGCTGACGGCATTCGCGATCAGGCGCTGGGCCTTAGTATCGACATTCACGGCATAAATCATCGGCGGACCGCCGCCACCGCGCCGACCGCCGCCGGCACCGGAGGTATCGGGTTGCGTCGTCGCAGTGGTGGCCGCGCCGCGGACACCGCCGCGGTTCACATACACTTCACGAGATCGCCGCGCCATGATTGCGCCGGTCCCCTGAGCGATGATCTCCATCTTCGGCGGCTCAATCCCAAGCTGTGTGAGGTCCACGACCGCCACGCCGCTGGGCGTATTGAAGATCAGCTTATCGCCCTGCGGGGTGTAGGAGTTGTCGTGAAAATAGAGCGTTCGGCTGCCGTTTTGTTCGGACACCCGAATAATGCGATGCCCGGTATCCGGGTCGACCCAGTCACTGGGTATTGCATCGGCCGCGAACGCGGATGTGCTGGTGAAGATCACGAGAAGTGCCCAATAGAATCTAGACATGTGAAAGTGCTCCTTGCCGCCTGTTATTCGTCTGGGATTGTAGCAGCCCGCCAGCAATAGGGCAGATGCCGGACGACACCTATCTGACGACTTGGTGAATCCCGAGGCTGGGCGCGCCATCGGTGGGCAGACTGTTACCGAAGAAATCATGGATGCCGTGATCGGGGACGGGCTTACCGAGCGGGGCGATAGCGTCGGGCAGCCACTGATAGGCGGTTAATGATTTGAACCCGTCTTCCCCGCCGCCCGGTTTTACCAGCGCGGGTTTGGTGGTCAGGCCATGTTTATCGGGTGGGGGACTGATGTGATTGCCGTAAAAAATGTTGTGGTCGAAGAGATTGCCGCTGCTTTTTCCCCAGGCGTACTTCACGCTGCCATCGGCATAGAAGATGTTATTGAAGAACGAGGTCCGCGCGGGGTTGCCGTTGTTCCAGGTTCCGTAGTGAAGGAGCGTGAGATTCTGTTTGGGACCGGTGTAAATGATGTTGTTATAGATCAGGGTGTCGGTGGTGTTCCCGGAGATGTTGAAGACGGAAGCGCCGTTGGTGCCATCGTTCTGGCTGACGTTGTAGCGGATGATTGTTTTCTGACAATAAGAGTTCCCGGGAGAACAGATGAGCATGAATCCGCCGGCGTTGTCGTGACTATAGTTGAATTGAAAGATGTTTCCACGGCATTGATAGTCGGAATCAAACCCCTCTCCGTCGCTGGTGGTTTTCATTCCAGACACTTCGTTGAACTGGATGAGCGATTCATCGGAAGAGAACGGCCAGATACCGGCGGCGGGGTCTTCGCATCGCATGTGTCCGCCATGGATCGTGTTGTGCTCGACCACCCCGCCGTTGGAGCCCCAGAGTTTGATGCCATCGCCGCCGATGTCTTCGAGCAGGTTATACGAGATGACGATGTGAGTGCTTCTTGACGCCGCCCCACCGCCGGTGGTGCGCTGGCAGATGCCGTTGCGGTCGGTGCGGAGGAGATGGCAGTTTTCGATCGTTAGGCCGTCGAATCGCGCCGGCTCAGCGGCCTGATTCGTGGCGGGTCCGGCTGAGGCGCCTGCGGCAGATGTAGCGCGCCCTGCGCGGCCGCGCCCGCCGCGGGATTCAAAATAGATTCCACATCCCTCCATGGTTTTGCGCAAATCGCCGTTGACATCGTGGACAAAGAGATTTGAAATATGGATGTCGTGCAACGTGCGGTTGGCATCGGCCAGAATGTGGACGCCGGTGCGCCAGGGCTCCGCTGCCGTCCCCTGATTGGTGATCTCAATGTCGTGGATGTCCCAATATTCGATGTTTCTGATCAGAAGGGTATCGAGCACCGCGCCTTGGCCGTCGATGCGAGGGGCATCCCCCGCGCCATATTTGCCAAGGGAGACAGAAAGCGGCTTGCCGTCAAGCAAGGTCCCGGATCCCTTTGGTGCAAGTTGACCGGAGTAGTGTGTACCGGCTTTGAGCAGAATTGAGTCGCCGGGTGTGAACGTCCTGGCATTGACTGGATCGAGCGATTTCCAGGCTTGATCCGAGGATGTGCCGACGTGTGTATCGTTGCCGAGATCGCCATCGACATAATAGGTGGACGCAACCAAGCGGCTGGCCGCGAACGGCAGCAATGCAGCAACGATTACCAGAATGTTCCGAATCATAGTGTCGCAACCGAAGGCGTCATGTTGGTTCGCCCGTCAACATAACAACGGCGGATTGGGCTGATCATTGCCAGGAGCGGGCTTCCGCGGCAGAGCAAACGCGATGCAGAAATAGGCTACCACCGGAAGAAGGAATGGCACGATCAGCAGATTCGTAGGAATACCCACCAGACCGCCGAGCGTTTCCGACATCCAAACATCGGTGACTCGGCCGTGCATGAAGACGATCAAATCCGCCCCTACCGGGTCACTCTTGTTTGGAGGGGCATTGTCGCCATTTGCCGCATCGACGGCACAGACGCTGGTGATGGCCAGCATGTAGACGACGGATAATGAGATTGCGACGGCCGCGATGATCGGCCATTTCTGAAACGGTCCAAGAGCAAACATCCACACAAGGGGCAGCGCGGGGATCAGGTATCGCGGGCCGACGCTGTCGCCACCTTTCCACCCATAGAACGTCAAATAGAAGAGCAGATATCCCACAAGGATTGGCAGGACAACGAGTAGATCCAGTCGCACGACGAGCGCTTTGCGCCGCGCGAGCAGCAGTAGGGGGGCGAAGAGACAAAGCACAAATTCGGGACAACAAGCGAAGAGACCGCGCATCGGTTGATAGGTGATCCAGTAGATTCGCCGGAAGTCGGGCCAATCGAATTGACCCAGGAACAAATGCTTCTGGTAAAAGATGGTGGGTCCGAAATTTGGAATCTGGGTCGCGCTTCCGTAGGTAAGGCGACCATACAACAGCAGCGCGAGCATTGCGGCGCAAGGGCCGATGGCATAGGCGAGCCAATAGCGGGTGGCAGTTGGGCGGCTGATTAAAAAGAGCGCCAGAAAGGCTGTCACGAGGAGGGTAAGCAGGTCGCTGAAGTTGCTATATCCGATGAACGCTCCGGCGAGGAATGCGTCGCTGACCGCGAGGTCTGGACGGCTGATTCGGTACCATGCGGCGAAGACGAGAAGCGCGCAAAGATTATGTGACATGAATAGGCCGGAGTACGGCAGAGAAAGAGAACCGAACGCAAATCCACCGGCGAGCAGCATCGAAGAGCGCGGCGTCGCTCCCTCGCGCCGAAATGCAAAATAGATCAGTACATTCAGCGCCGCGGCCGGCAACGCGCAGAGCAGCACGGTCATGGCGTGCAGGTTTTTAAGCCACACGTCCGGGGCGTCGCAGTTGATGCCCAGCCATCGCTCGATTTGGAACAAGACAAAATAAAACGGGACGCCAAGCAGCGCCAGACCCGGCTGCTTATTGGAATAGTGCCGCGTTCCCAGCACCATGGTGTCGTTGGTGGTATTTGCGAACCGAGACATCTCGGGCGTGCCGCGCTCGACGATCGATCGGATCGTGCCGAAATGTGCCATCTGATTCCAGCCGATCCCCTGGAAAATATAGGCGTAATTGAACAGCGTCAGAATCAGAATGACCGCGGCGAGAATCGCATCGATCCGCGCTGGCGATTGCTGGATTTGGGGAGCGACCCTAACAGTATCTACTTCGACCATCGCGCTGCACGTTGCCTTCCGCAATTATTTCGATCCATTCGAGTTAAGACCGCCAAGCACCCGACGGCCGCCGCACGATGTTAATTGGCCGTTGGCTTTCGCCGATAGGGTTCGAAGGTGGCCGTCAAATCATCAATTATTCTGGCAATGCTTTTGTGGCTGGTCGCCTATGCCCAGTCACAAAGTATATCCGAAGCAGGAGGATTCTCACTTCGCGTGTGCAAAAATGCATTGTCTCGGGCTGGCTACGTCGAAACTGAGCAGAGCCACCAGCCCAGCGGGCGGCTGGTTGAGACATTTGAACTCCGGACACCTTCAAGGCCGCACTACCACTTTGTCTGGCAGATTGAGCTGACCAGTCGGCACGATCGAGTCGTCGACATCAACTATGATGGCTCAGATACCCAAGAGTTTCGAGACTGAAGGAAGCCGACCACGGCGTCGGGTTCCGATCACGTCAATTCTTCGCCAACTGCTGCGCCAACCACTGATCGCGCTTTAATTGAAGTGGCGGATCATCGGCGATCTCCAGCGAGACCAGCAGGCCGTTGGCCAATTTCACCGGGCCGCCCGTGCGCATGACCGATGCGTTAGCCAACGCGAATGACCTGGTCGCTTCGCGGATGAGTTTGTCCTCGGCCAGCGTCCATCCATGTGTTTCGATTCGGTCGTGTATGGCAGCGACGAGCTTTTGCTCGATGTCGTCCGAACCCAAGCCGGGCGGCAGCTCGATCGATGGGTATTGAGCCGAATGCGCGGCCAGCTCCGCGACAAACATCGCAGCCAGCGTCCTTCGGCTCATTACAATCGGCGATCTCTGGTATTCCGGTTTGTAATAATCCAGCGCTAGAAAAAACCACCATTGCCGTGTGCGCGGATTGCCGTAATAGGCGGCAGCGAGATTTCCCCGGAAGTCGAGCTTGCAGGTCAGCTTGATTCTGTCCGCCTCGGTGAGATTGATAAGCGATTGGAAGGGCAACTGGACGTAGCTGGCCGTCATCCCGAGCGTGCTCCAGATGCCTCCAGCGCCCAGCTCGCCTTTGCTAAAGCCGTGCTGTGCCGGTGCGGGGTTGTCCATATCATCCGCCGCCCAGCCGAACGCGACTTGCTGGGTATGTTCGGAGAACCGGACGTTCATGCCTTGCTTTTGCTCCGGGTCGTAGAGCCCGCTGACCGGAAGACCAAAAATCGACGCCCTCACCTGTGTTCTCTTTCCCGCCTTGCATGTCTTCCACCACGCGGGACGGCACTCTGCTAACGTTTGACTGATGTACCGAACATCCATCTTCTGAGCCGCCGTGAGCGTGTTGGGCTGGCCATAACTGGCCTTCAGGTCCGATGCGAGCTCGTCCCAGGCACCGGACATGTATTCCGAAACCAGATTGTCGTAGGTTGGAGCGGTCGTGGGCGGATCGGCGGCACAGAGCGCCCCGCCGATAGAACTGACGACGATCCCGGCAATGAGCGACAATCGCAGGCAACGAAAGCCGAGTGAGGATCTCATCATGTGGTAAAATAGAAACGAGAGGTCTCGAACCGATGCCCGGCGATTATGCATCGTTCGACAACAAATCAGGTCGGCTGCGGTTATACAGGAAGCAATTCGCTTTTGCATCGGAGGCTGATCATGCGCGGGCTTGGAAACTTCATCGTCACAGTGTGTTGTGTGGTCGGATTTCTCGCCGCAAATTCACGCGCGGCCGAGCCCGCTACCGTTCCATCCATTCCCGCTTTTCCCGGCGCCGAAGGGTACGGAGCTACCGCCACCGGCGGACGCGGCGGATCTGTTTATCACGTTACCAATCTCAATGACTCGGGAAGCGGCTCATTTCGCGATGCGGTCAGCCAGCCCAACCGTACCGTCGTCTTCGATGTCGGGGGCATTATCAAAATGGCCACGGATGTCACCGCTAGCAATAACCTCACCATTGCTGGACAAACCGCCCCCGGCGAAGGCATCTGCCTCTACGGCAACCAGGTCACGTTCAGCGATCATAACAACGTCATCGTCCGCTATATCCGCTTTCGCCAGGGAATGGGCGGAAGCCGGGGCCAATGCTCGATCC
>Ga0302326_10004645_pt1 | contig 31668 bp, 32 predicted proteins | sample Palsa_T0_3_FD_202264 | JGI IMG/M metagenome (GOLD analysis project Ga0302326, IMG submission 202264) | Peat permafrost microbial communities from Stordalen Mire near Abisko, Sweden - Palsa_T0_3 | ecosystem: Environmental > Terrestrial > Soil > Palsa > Peat permafrost | place: Sweden: Abisko...
GCGCCGCTCGAGGAGACGGCAGGCATGTTCTTTGGGGAGATGCGGTCGGTGTACTCCCACGACGACGTCTTCGGTCAGTACTGCACGGTCAACGAATACGTGGACTGCCCGCCCGACGAACTCTTCAAATACCTGTCGGACACCCGCAGCCTCGAGGAGTGGACCTACACTCTGCGTGACTTCACGCCTTCCGACGAGCCCGGACTGTGGCTGGCCTATGACCGGCTGTTGCCCGACACCACGATCCACACCCGCACGTTCGCCAATTCGCAGGCGCGCACCGTCGACTACCACTGCGCGTGGGATCAGGGCAAGCATCTGTGGATGATCTACCTGATGCGTGTCCTCGACGCGCAGGTGGTGCTCAACAAGCCGGGTTCCGTTGTGCTGTGGACGAATTGCCGTCACCCGTTCTACGACGAGAACCCGTATCCCGACGCGGCGCCCGAGCAGCGCACCGGCTGGGTCGGGGACTTCTGGGACTTGTTCGGCGCGGGCCACAAGCTGGAACTGAACAACCTCAAGTGCATCGCCGAATACCGCCACCACAACGGTCTGCCGGTCACCCCGGCGTGGATGCGATGAGCGCGCCCGGCGTCAGCCTCGTCGACGTCTCCAGTTACCTGCCCGGTGAGCCGATCGGCGCGGACTACTACGCACAGTTCGCCGAATCCGACGACCTCCGCGACAACGTCATGTTCCGCGGGCCCTCGTTCCGCCATCACGTCAAAGCCGATGAGACGGCGATCGACATGGTCGAGCGTGCCACGCAAGGACTGATCGACCGGCATGGTCGCGACGTCATCGAAAACGTCGACATCTTGATCACCCACAGCCAGTTGCCGGATACGCCGTTCTACGGCGCCGGCGGCGGGATCGCGCATCGGCTAGGTATGCACCCGGACTGGGTGCTTGATCTGCATAACGGTGGGTGTGCGGTGTTCGTGTTGGCGCTCAAGGTGGCCCGTCGACTGTTGGCATCGGGCGAAGGGCGCACCGCCCTGATAGCGATCGCGCAGAATACGGCGGGACAGGTTTTCGATCAGCCGGGCGTGCGGCGTAAGGCGCAGTCATCGGTTCCGGGTGACGGCGCCGCGGTGGGCCTGGTGACCCTGTCGGACGATTCACCGATCCTCGACATCGAATGCCGCACGTACGGCCAGTACGCCGGCGATATGACGATCGCCATGGACCCGCCGCGAAAATACTGGGAGCCCGGGTCCGGCGAGGGCTGCATCGGGTTCACTGAAACCAAGATCGCCAAGGTGCTGGCTCGTGGCAACCGCCAGGTTCCCGAAGTGGCGCTGGCGGTGTGCGACCGAGTCGGGTTGGCGTCCAGCGACATTGACCTGCTGGTCACCAACCAGCCCAATCGGGTGTTCCTGCGCAACTGGCGGGAGGCGCTGGAAGTGCCCGCATCGAAGCACTTCGATAGTTTCGATGACTGCGGCAACCTGTTCGGCGCCGGCATTCCAGTCAACCTGGACCGCGCTGTCACCGAAGGCCGACTACAGGCCGGCGACGTCATCATGATGGCCGCATTCGCGCACGCCGGCGATTTCGCCGGCGCCGCCGCGGTCCGCTGGGGAGGGCGTAACTGATGTCCGAGCCAGCCCACGCGATGTCAGTGACCGCCGAGATCCTTGCCACGCTGCCGCAACCGGTGGACCCACTCGCCTTGTCGCTTAACGAGAGTCCATTCCCACCCCTTCCTGCGGTGCGCTCCGCGCTGATCCGCTGCCTTGACACGGCCAATCGCTATCCCGAGTTTCTGCCCGTGCAGCTGCGACGGTTGATCGCCGACCATGTCGGAGTCGCCGACGAGCAGGTCGTCGTCGGGACAGGAGCGTCGGGCGTCGCGATGCAGGTGCTGCACGCGATCACCCGACCCGGTGACCGGATCGTTCTCAGTACACCGACTTTCGACGGTTACCCGATCTTCGCGCAGATGGCCCGGCTGACTCCGGTTACCGTTCCACTCGACCGATACGGCTATCAAGACCTCGGGGCAATGGCCGAGGCAGCCGCGGACGCGAGCGTCGTGGTGCTGTGTCGACCGCACAATCCGACCGGGACATTGGAGTCGCTCCGGTCTGTCGAATGGTTCCTCGAGCAGATCCCCAGTGACGTGGTCGTGCTGCTCGATGAGGCCTACATCGAGTTCGTCGCGTCCCGTTACCGGATCATCGGGCCGGATCTGGTCCGGCGCTTCCCGAATGTCGTTGTGCTGCGGACCTTCTCCAAGGCCTATGGGCTGGCCGGTCTGCGGATCGGCTACGGGTTCGCTGCAGCCGAATTGGCGCAGCGGCTGTGGACCATGCAATTGCCGTTCGGCATGAGCGCCCTCGGTGCCACCGCGGTGGCCGCGTCCTACGACGCCGAAACCCAGCTTGTGCAACGCATCCGCAAGATCGCCACCGAACGCAACCACCTGAGGCTGCGCCTGATGGCGATGGGTATCTACAGCACGGACTCACACGCCAACTTCGTGTACCTGCCGCCGTCGCGGCGGCCTTGGAGTGAGGTGTTCGCCGAGGCCGGCGTGCGGGTCCGCTGCTACCCGGATGGCGCCGCGCGGATCACCGTCGGTGACCAGTCGTCGACGCTGGCAGTGCTGTCCGCAGTGGAAAAGTCACTCGCCTAGAGCTACCGGCGCCCCTTGCTGGGCCGCTTCCTGGTAAGAAAGGGCGTGGCCCCATCTAGCGACCGCGGCAAACCCGACAACCGCGATCCGATCGCTGTCGCGCGGACCAATTGGGAACGCGCCGGCTGGGGCGACGTCGCCGAGGGAATGGTCGCGGTGACGTCAGTGATGCGCGCCCACCAGATCCTGCTCGCCCGCGTCGAAAACGCGCTACGGCCTTACGATTTGAGCTTCTCCCGGTTCGAACTGCTGCGATTGCTGGCCTTCAGCCGCAACGGCGCCCTACCGATCACCAAAGCATCGGACCGGCTGCAGGTACACGTCACCAGCGTCACCCATGCCATCCGCCGGCTCGAATCCAACGGGCTGGTGCAACGGGTGCCGCACCCGACCGACGGACGGACCACGCTGGTAGAGATCACCGACCTGGGCCGCTCGACCGTCGAAGACGCCACCGTCACACTCAACGAGCAGGTGTTCGCCGACATCGGGATATCCGAGCGGGAATCGCAGGCACTGGCATCGTCGATCGAGACCTTGCGCCGGGGCGCCGGCGATTTCTAGTCGATGAGCGACGGCACTGGAATCGTCGCGGTGACCGTGGTCCCGGACCCGGGCCGCGACCGGATGTTCAGCCTGCCGCCGACGAGCTCGGCACGCTCGGCCATCGACAACACCCCGTAGCCGCCCATCTCGTCGCTGCCCAGCGGGTTCTCGAAGGTGTCGAAACCGATTCCGTTGTCGAGGATTTCGAGCCGAGCGGTGGCTTCTTCGTCGATTGCGAATCTTAGCCGTGCCACCGAAGCGTTGGCATGCTTGACGATGTTCTGCAGGCCTTCCTGCGCGATCCGGTACAGCGCGATCTCGATGTGCTCGGGCAGCCGGACATCGGCCAGCTCGAGTTCGGTGTCCAGGTTCGGAATCGACCGGGCAAGGCTGGCGAGGCCACCGGCCAGGCCGAGGTCGTCGAGGACTGGTGGTCGCAGCCCGCCGATCGCCGCGCGGGCTTCACCCAACGTCAGGCTCACCAGTTCGCGGGCCTCGGCGAGTTGGTGGGAGGCTTCGGCGGGATTGTCGCCGACTGCGCGCGCCGCCGCGTCGAGCCGGTACGACAAGGTGATCAGCCGCTGCGAAATGCCGTCGTGGATGTCGCCGGCGACCCGGCGGCGTTCGATTTCCTGAGCCTCGATCACCTGCTCGACGAACAGTTCGTGTGATCGCTCCCTGGCCACCAGCTGCCGGTGCAGCCGGGCCTGATGCATGGCCCCGGCGATCAAACGACCGATGACCCGCAGCAATTCGACGTCGCCGTCGGTGAATTCGCGACGTGCGACGGTGTGCACATTGAGGACGCCGACCAGCCCGCCCGGATCGGTGTCCATCGGCACCGAGACCATCGACGTGAAATCGCGCCCGCGCAGCGACTCGATCGGCAGGTAGCGCGGGTCGGCCTCTTTGTCGTGGGTGATGACGACCGGCTTGCGGTGCCGGGCGACCCAGCCGGAAATCCCGGATCCCAACGGCAGTCGGATCTTTCCCACCGAGGCGTCGAACGGTGGCGTCGCGCCGGCGAGGGTCAGTGAGCGGTCGGTGTCGTCGAGGACGTGCACGAAGCACACGTCGGTTCCGGTGGCCGCGGTGATCATCCGCGCCGCGGCGGCGGCCAGCGGTTCCACCCCGGGCCCGCTGGAGGCGGCCTGGATGAGCTCGCGCAGCAGCGCCAATTCCCGGTCGGTGCCGACGAGATCGCGTACGGCGTTGGGGGGTCGGCGCGCGGTCACTGGTAGATGCCTTCACGCAGGGCGGTGGCGACGGCGCCGGTGCGGTCGTTGACCCCGAGCTTGCGGTAGATCGAGCGCAGGTGACTTTTGACCGTCTCCTCGCCGATGACCAACTTGTTGGCGATCCCGCGGTTGGACAACCCGTTGACCATGCAGGACAGGATCTCGCTCTCGCGTTGGGTCAGCCCCTGCCGGGCGCCGGGCCAGAATTCGTCGCGCTGCATGCGTGCCGCGGTGTCGGCCGCGCGCGCCGCCATGCCCGGGTCGATCACGGTGTAGCCCTGATGTGCGAGTTCTAGCTGACGCACCAACTCGTCGCTGTTGATGCTTTTCAGCAGATAGCCACGGGCCCCCACCCGGAGCGCCTGGAACAGGTACTGCTCGTCGTCATAGACCGACAGCATCACGACTTTGCGGTCAGGGTGGTGTTCGCGCAGCATCTTGCACACGTCGAGGCCGCTGGATCCCTGCATGCGCACATCGCACAGCACGACGTCGGGTTGCAGGTTGTCGACGACGTCAACCGCACGGTCGGCGCCGACCGCCTGGCCGACCACCTGCACGCGGTCGGAGAATGCAGCCAGCATCGCCTTCAGCCCCTCGATGACCATTTCGTGGTCGTCGACGAGAACGAGACGCACTGCTGCCGCCATGGCACAACCCTATGCAAGTTGGCCACGGCAATCCCCCTAATGGGGGAGGCTGAAATCGGTGGCGCTGGGGCACCCTGTCGGCGTGCGAGCCAAAGTGGATACTCGTCCGGCCCGGACGTTCTGGTGGGACCGCGAGCCTGTGGCGGAATCCGATGTCCTGCGTGCGGTGATCTTCGACGCCGACTCTGCGCTGGCCGACGACGGGCGCGACACTCCCAGGTCCGGTCTCGTCGATTCGGTGATGAGCCTGTTCTGTTCAGGCATCTGGGTGGGCGTGGTGAGCAGGCGGCGCCGCGAGTCGGTCGAAACCCTGGTGCGGCACACGGTCGGTGACGGGTTGGTCGAGACGATCGTGACCGTCGATGACCTGGCCGACATCTCGAGAGGGCGCGATCGTGAAGCCGAGCTCTATCGGCTTGCGTTGTGGGAGTTGGGAATAACGCCGCGCGACGCATTGGCGGTCACCGGCTCGAGATGTGGTCTGCGGACGGCGACGGCTGCCGGGCTACCCGCCTTGGAGATTCGGGCCGGCTACGACGCGCCCGAGCCACTGCTGGCGGCCGGCTTCCGACGGGCACACCGACGTCGGCGGATGAACCACCTAGCTGCGTAGCGTCTCGATGATGGCGCTGAAGTCCTTGTCGGCGTTCGTCGTTGCGAACTTCGCGTAGATGTCGGCGGCGTGGCTGCCCAACGGTGCCGACGAGCCGGTCGAGTTGACCGCATCCATCGCCAGACCGAGGTCCTTGTTCATCAGCGCGGTGGCGAAGCCGGGTTTGAAGTCGTTGTTCGCCGGCGATGTCGGCACCGGGCCGGGCACTGGGCAGTTGGTGTGCACCGCCCAGCAGTTTCCGGTCGCTCCGGTGATGACGTCGAACAGCGACTGCGCCGAGAGGCCAAGCTTTTCGGCGAGCACGAAAGCCTCGCCGATCGCGATCTGGTGGACGGCCAGCACCATGTTGTTGCACACCTTGGCGGCCTGGCCTGCACCGGCTTCGCCGCAGTGAATGATCTTGCCCGCCATGGGTTCGAGCACCGGGCGCGCGCGCTTGAGCGCATCGTCCTCGCCGCCGACCATGAACGCCAGGGTGCCTGCCACCGCGCCTTTGACTCCGCCCGAGACCGGCGCGTCGAGCTGGGCCAGGCCGAGGGAGGCCGCCAAGCCGTGCACCTCGCGGGCGTCATCGACGGAAATGGTTGAGCTGTCGATGAATAACGTGCCGTCGCCGGCGGCGGGCAGCAGCTCGGCGTAGGAACGCTTGACCGCATCGCCGTGCGGCAGCATCGTGATGACGACGTCAGCCCCGGCCACGGCTTCGGGGCCGCTGTCGAACACCGCGACACCGTTGGCGATCGCGGCGTCGACCGCCGCGGGCACCGGGTCGAACCCTCGCACGGTGTGGCCCGCGGCGACCAGATTCGTCGACATCGGACCGCCCATATGGCCCAGTCCCAAAAACGCGACCTTGAAAGAACCTGTCATGATTTCTGGCCTTCCTACGCGCTGGCGCGGACGCGGGCGGCCTCAGCCCGGCCGATGACCACCCGCATGATTTCGTTGGTTCCCTCCAGGATGCGATGCACCCGCAGATCCCGCACGATCTTCTCCAGACCGTACTCGCGAAGGTAGCCGTAGCCGCCGTGCAATTGCAGAGCCTGGTCCGCGACGTCGAAACACGCGTCGGTGACATAGCGTTTGGCCATCGCGCACAGCTTGACCTTGTCGTCGGCGCCGCTGTCCAGCGCGGCGGCCGCGCGCCACAACATCAGTCGGGAGGTCTCCAGCGCGGTGGCCATGTCGGCCAGGGTGAACCGGATGGTCGGCTCGTCGAGCAGGGGAGCCCCGAACGCCTCGCGCTGCGACACGTAGGTCGCCGCTTTGTCGTAGGCGGCCTGCGCCCCACCGAGCGAGCACGCCGCGATGTTGATCCGGCCGCCGTTGAGACCGTTCATCGCGATACCGAAGCCGCCGCCCTCGCCCTCGGCGCCGCCCAGCATGGCGTCGGCGGGCACCCGCACTCCGTCGAGCACCACTTGGGCCGTCGGCTGTGCGTTCCAGCCCATCTTCTCTTCGTGCGTGCCGAAACTCAGCCCCGGAGTGCCCTTTTCGACAATGAACGTCGAAATGCCACGCGGGCCGGGATTGTCCTGCCCACCGGTTCGCGCCATCACCACGTACACGTCGGACGCGCCAGCTCCCGAGATGAACTGCTTGACGCCGTCGAGCACGTAGTCGCCGTTCTGCTTGACCGCACGGGTGCTCAACGCAGCCGCATCCGAGCCGGCACCCGGCTCGGTCAGGCAGTAGCTGGCGATCAGTTCCATCGACGCCAGTCGCGGCACCCAGTCCTTGCGTTGCTCGTCGGTGCCGAAGGAGTCGACCATCCAGGCGCACATGTTGTGGATCGACAGGAATGCCGCGGTCGTCGGGTCGGCCATCGCCAGCTGCTCGAAAATCCGCACCCCGTCCAAGCGGCGCAGGGCGCTGCCGCCGACGTCGTCGCGACAGTAGATCGCCGCCATTCCCAGGCTGGCCGCCTCACGCAGCTCGTCGACCGGGAAGTGTTGCGCGGCATCCCATTCCAGCGCATACGGGGCAATCTTCTTGGCGGCGAACGCGGCCGCCGTCTCGGTGATGACCCGTTCGTCATCGTCTAGACCAAAGAGTTGCATCAGCGCTAATTCATGGTCGGGATGACGAACTCCGCGCCGTCCTTGATGCCCGACGGCCAGCGCTCGGTGACGGTCTTGACCTTGGTGTAGAACTGGATCGACGCGGGACCGTGCTGGTTCAGATCGCCGAAGCCGGACCGCTTCCAACCGCCGAAGCTGTGGTAGGCCACCGGCACCGGGATCGGCACGTTGACGCCGACCATGCCCACCTGCACACGGGACACGAAGTCGCGGGCGGCGTCGCCGTCACGGGTGAAAATCGCCACCCCGTTGCCGTATTCGTGTTCAGTCGGCAATCGCAGCGCGTCTTCGTAGTTCGCCGCCCGCACGATGCAGAGCACCGGTCCGAAGATCTCGTCGGTGTAGATCGACATGTCGGTGGTGACGTGATCGAACAGGGTGGGCCCGATGAAGAAGCCCTTCGACAGGTCGGCTTCGCCGCCATCAGCACTGAAGGTGAGTTCGTCGGTGGTGCGTTCCCGGCCGTCGACCACCAGGTCGGCGCCCGCCTCGACGCCCTGGCCGATGTAGTCGCGCACCCGCGCCAGCGCGGCACCGGTCACCAGTGGGCCGTAGTCGGCCTTCGGGTCCAGGCTGTGGCCGACCCGGAGCTGATTGATCCGCTCAACGAGCCTGTTGCGCAACCGATTCGCCGTCTCCTCGCCGACGGGCACCGCAACGCTGATCGCCATGCACCGCTCGCCGGCACTGCCGTAGCCGGCGCCGATCAGCGCATCGACGGCCTGATCCAGGTCGGCATCCGGCAGAATGACCATATGGTTCTTGGCGCCACCGAAGCACTGTGACCGCTTGCCGTGTGCTGCGGCGGTCGAGTAGATGTACTGCGCGATGTCGGAGCTGCCGACGAAGCCGACGGCTTGGACATCGGGGTGGGTCAGGATGGCGTCGACGGCTTCCTTGTCGCCCTGGACCACCTGGAACACGCCCGGGGGCAGACCGGCCTCGAGGAACAGCTCGGCCAGCCGCAGCGGCACCGACGGATCGCGCTCGGAAGGCTTGAGAATAAAGGCGTTTCCGCATGCGAGCGCGGGACCGGCCTTCCACAGCGGGATCATCGCGGGGAAGTTGAACGGCGTGATGCCTGCGACCACGCCGAGCGGCTGGCGGATGGAATAGACGTCGATACCCGAGCCGGCGCCTTCGGTGAACTCACCTTTGAGCAGATGCGGGATGCCGATCGAGAACTCGATGACCTCGATGCCGCGCTGAATGTCGCCCTTGGAATCCGGAACCGTCTTGCCGTGCTCCAGGCTGAGCAACTCGGCGAGCTCGTCGATATTGGCGTTGACCAGGTCGACGAACTTCATCAGCACCCGGGCTCGGCGCTGCGGGTTGAACGCGGCCCACTCTTTCTGCGCCTTCTTCGCGGTGCTGACCGCGGTGTCGACGTCGGCGGCCGACGCCAGCAGGACCTGCGCCTGCACCTCGCCCGTGCTGGGGTTCAGCACATCGGCGGTCCGGGTCGAGGAGAGGTTGCTGCGGCGTCCGTCGATGAAATGCGGAATCTGAGTGGTCATTACTGTCCTCGGACATCAAAAAGCATCGGTGGGTTTACTAGGACATCCTAGTAACTGCTGTGGCGCAGAGGCAAGTGACGCCGCCTCACCAGGCAACGGTGCCGTGCCGATCGGTGAAGGTGCCGGTCGGGCCGTCCGCCCCGATGGTCGCCATGGCGACGATGGCGTCGGTGCCTTCGGTGACGGTCTGCGGGCCGCTGTTGGCGTTGAGGTCGGTCGCGGTGTAGCCGGGATCCACCACGTTGATGCGAACATTCGGAAGCTGCCGGGCGTACTGCACGGACAACATGGTCACCGCGGACTTGGACGCCTGGTACAGCGCTCCGGGAACGGTGGACTCCACCCGCGACGGGTCGTGCACGGCAGCGAAGGAGCCCAGACCGCTGGACACATTCACGATGACCGGCGCCGACGACTTCTCCAGCAGCGGGAGGAAGGCGTTCGTCATCCGCACGATGCTGAAGACGTTGGTGTTGAAGACCTGCTGAGCGTCGGGCCCGGTCAGATCCGCGACCGCCTTGTACGGACCGACGATGCCGGCGTTGTTGATCAGCACATCCAACTGCCCGATCTGCCCGGCCAAATCCGCCGCGGCGGTCGCGACGGATGCGTCATCGGCAACGTCCAGTTCGACGAAGTGGGCGTCGAGTTCGGCGGCGGCGCGCTTGCCGCGCTCGGGGTCGCGGGCACCGAGATAGACCTGATGGCCGTCGGCGATGAGTCGGCGGGCCGTCTCGTAGCCGAGTCCCTTGTTGCCGCCTGTGATCAAGATGTTCGTCATGACTCCAGCTTGACCGCGCGGCGCCCCACTCGGCAACAAGCCGCGTCGATATGGCCGCACCCGGCCACAAATGGAACGTTGGGCACACCCGCCGATTCCGGCCGATGTACCCAACGCTTCGAGCGGCTACTTAGTCGAGGCGACGAAAGCCTGAGCTCTAATCGCCGCCGCCGCCCCCGCCGGCGCCTTTGGGCACGGTCGTCTCTTCTTCTCCGGTGCCTTTACCCGGAGCGTTGCCTTTCAGGTATTTGTGGCCAGGCTCATGTTCTTCTTCGAGTTGCTTCGGGCAGTACGCCTTCGCCGAGATCGTCGCGAATTGAGCGGCGCCGCTTTCGGTCAGGGACGGGTTGCTCTCCTGCAGGTGCTGGATCAGGTGCAGCCCGCCCATGCCGTTGTGGAGTGCCCCGCACACTGCCTGGCCGGCGCTGACGGCCTGGGCCGGGTCGGAAAAGCCGATCCCCACCTTTTTCAGGTCTGCGATGAAGCTGGGGTTGTTCTCGTCGGTGGCCGGCTCGTCGACGCCGGGTTCGGCATGCGCCGGTGCGGCAAGCATGAGTCCCAGCGATACGCCAAGAATGGCGAAGAGAGATTTCATTGTTCCTCCTTCGATGTTTGGGCGTGCTAACCGGTTTCGGTTGCGGCCTTCGCGACCGCAGCCGTGGCCTTGCCATCGGTCAAGTGGACGGCGTGAATGCCGGGCTTGGTCGACAGCTTGGCAACCAGATCGTCGAGACCGGCCTCGTCGACGTTCCAGTGTTGAACCTCGTCGGGCGACTCCTGCAGTTTCGCGATCACCTTGTCGAGCGGGATCGGTCCCTTCGTCCGCGCGGGCGCGGTCACCTTGGCCCGCACGCCGGTCGAACTGACCACCCGGGACGCCGGGCTCCCCAGCGCGCCACCTGCGAGGCTGCCCATCGTGCTCTGGTTGAGCAGGCTCAGCGGGATATCTGTCGTGGGCGCCGCCGTCGCAGCGAAAGCGCCGTCCGGCAGCGCTGTTGCGGCGAGCCTGACGGCCGGGGTGGCGCCGGCCCAGCTCGGCGGAACCGACAACTTGCCGATGGTGTGCGCGCTGCCGATCGCCGCTGATGCCGCCTTGGCCCCGATTCCCAGGCCGCCGAGATGCCCGGGCGAGGACAGCCCGGCGCCGAGCGATCCCAGGCCGACACCGTGGCTCCAGGGCTGATAGATGAAGAAGTTTTTGAACTGCGAGATGCCGAGGCTGGTCGTGCTGTTGACGACGTTGGTGTACGTTGCCTGGCTGCCTACGCTGTTCGCGATAGTCAACGTGCTTGTGTACAGCGTCGACAGTTGCGAGCCTCCCGGAAGGAGGCCGAACCCGGTGGTGAAGAAGTTCGTGTAGGAGCTATTGAAGCTGGTCAGGGCTTTTGAGAACGAGTTCACGTCGGTCTCGATCTGGGTAATGATTTGCGTTAAAGGATCCACCGGAGCCGTTGCGGCGGCCTGTGCGGTGGAGGCTGCCTGTGCTGCCGTCCCGTTGTCATTGGTGGTTTGCGGCGCCTCGGTGAAGGAGCCCAAGCCAGTGGTGGCTGCTTGCGATGAGCCGGCGTAGCTGGTAATCGCGGCGACGTCCTGGGCCCAGAACTGCGCGTACTCGGCCTCGAGGGCTGCGATCGCCGTGTTGTACTGCCCAAAGATGTTGGCCTGCAACAGCGACAGCAGCTGGGTGCGATTCGCCGTGATCTCGGCCGGTGGCACGGTCGCCGCCAACGCCGTCTCGTAGGCGCTGGCTGCGGCCTTGGCCTGACTGGCGGTCTGCTCAGCCTGTCCTGCCGTCGTCCCCAACCACGACGCGTACGGCGCGGCGGCCGCTGCGGCGGCCTCCGCTGACGGACCGGTCCAGTCGCCACCGACCAGGCTCGCGATCGTCGACTGGAACTGTGTCGCGGTTGACTGCAACTCGCCGGCCAGGGCGTCCCAGGCTGCCGCGGCAGCTGTCAAGGATTCCGCTCCCGGGCCCGAATAGATCTTCGCGGAGATCAGCTCCGGTGGTTGCGCTGCGAAATCGAAAACCATGGTGCCTCTCCTTATTCCGCGCTCGGCGGGATGACGATGATGGTGGCGGTGGTAGCGATGTCGTCGGTCGCCACTGCGCCGGGCACGCGGTAACCCTGTCCGACGACGGCGCGGGTGGCGCTCCCGCCGAGCGCTCGGCCGGCCAGGCTCGACAGTGCCGTCTGGCCGAACATCCCGGGGTTACCGACCGAGGCCATCTCGGGAGCGGCGTCGACCGCGGACGCTTCCATCTCGGCGGCAACCGTTCGGATGGCCGGTGTCGCGGCCGCCCAGTTCTGCGGAACCGACAGCGAACCGATGTAGCCGGCGCGGCCGACCGATGCCAGCGTTTCGACGCTGCCTGCACCCGTGTAGGAGCCGCTCAGTAATCCGCTGTGCAGCAGCGGGGACAGCGCCCCGACGATGGGCGTCGGGTGGATCAGCGGGCCGATGCCCTGAATACCGACACCGAGGTTCGGGATACTGACGGAGGCCTGGTAGAAGCTCCTGATGAAACCGGAGGTGAACCCCAGCGGGCTGAACGGCCCGGCGAGGAAGGTGCTGATGCTGCCGTTCAACGCAGTGAGGAGCCCTGAGAGGCTGGTTATCCCGCCCGTCAAGGAAGGCGGCAGCGTCGCCGTGATGGCCGGTATCCCCAGCGAGTTGATCAACGCAGTCTCAGCAGCTGTCAACTGCGTTGCGAAGCCTGTGATGTCTGTGTTCAGAGTCGTCAGCTGGGTGTTCAGCTGCGTCAGGAACGCCAAAATATCGCTGGTCGAGTCCGCGGACGAACCAGCGGCCGATTGTGCCGTCGAGGCCGCCTGGGTCGCCTGGCCGCTGTCAGTGGTGGTCGCCGGCGCGTCGATGAACGGCGTCAGTTGACTCGCGGTCGTGGCAGCTCCGGCGTAGCCGTACATCGCGACGGCGTCCTGGGCCCAGAACTCGGCGTACGTCGCCTCGTTGGCTGCGATGGCCGGGGTGTTCTGACCCAAGAAGTTGGTGGCGACTAACAGCGCCAACGTTGCCCGGTTGGCCGCGATCACCGGCGGCGGGATGCTGGCAGCGAAGGCGGCCTCGTAGGCAGCCGCTGCCGCTTGGGCCTGGGCTGCCGTCTGCTCGGCCTGGGCTGCGGTGCTGCTCAGCCATGTCGTGTAGGGCGCTGCCGCGCTGGCCGCAGCCGTCGACGACGGTCCCGTCCAGCTCGAGCCCAGCTCGGTGATGGTCGATGCGTAACCGGCGGCCGTGGTTTGCAGCTCGCTCGCCAACGCATTCCAGGCCGTCGCGGCTGCCAGCAGCGGCGACGAACCCGGTCCGGTGTAGATCTTGCCGGAGTTGATCTCCGGCGGTACCGCTCCGAAATCAAAAACCATCCGTTTTCCCTCGCTCCGGCTGTGTGGGTCCCCGAGTGCCCCGCGCTGGACCAGCGCTGAGCGAAAACAAGCTGTGCACGATGTCCGTCGGCTCTGGCAATTTCGTGCAAATTGCCTGGTAGCTGACTGGATTTCCTCGCCGTTGAAGATTAGCCAGCCTTTGGAAAACCAGCGTCGGCGGAAGCGTTCGACGGCCTGCTTACAGCGACCACGGGGGCTGGCAGGCAGCTTGCCGACCGGGGACCCGGATTGACCGTCTGAACTGCCGAAACACCCCGGCGGAGGGCGCCAGGCGGACCCGGCGCGGAGGGTGAACAAACCGTGGCGGCGAATAAAAATCTGGGTATCCAAAATTCCGGACATCGACATGACCGACGGCGCCCCGAAAAGTGCTGCCCCGCGTCAGCGTTTATGTACGGGGAGATTCTTACTTCTGGCTGCGGGTCTCGGGATGCACACCCGCCCCTGATCACACCGCATTTCTGCACGCTGAAGGCCCTTTGAGGTCGGCGTCGAAGCGGCGTGCAGCTGCCGCGCGATGCAGATCCGTGTCCAAGCGCTGATGCGGTCGTACGATTGATGTGGCGCACGGGGCTTAAAGTCGAGCCACAAGCCAACCGTCAGTCACTCCGCGACAGCTGCGGAGTTCGCACTCGAGGAGACATGCCCATGTCATTCGTCACCACCCAGCCCGAAGCCTTGAGCACAGCGGCAACCGCTCTCGGCGGGATCGGCTCGTCCTTCAACGCGCAGAACGCCGCGGCCGCAGCCCCGACGACCGGGGTGGTTCCGGCCGCAGCCGACGAGGTGTCGGCGCTGACGGCCGCGCAGTTCGCTGCGCACGCCCAGCTGTACCAGGCGGTCGCCGCGCAGGCCGCAGCGATTCACGAGCAGTTCGTGAGCACGCTCGGCACCAGCGCAGGCTCGTACGCGGCCACCGAGGCCGCCAACGCCGCGTCCGCTGGCTGACTTCCGACCTATTCTGTCGGCCGGGCACCGTCACGGTGCCCGGCCGACAGTTTTTTAAGCCACGTGTGCGTAGGAGATCACCGTCATGACGTCTCTGCCGGATTCGACCAGCGCCGCGGTTTCCGAAGCCGAAGATCTCATGCGCGCCGGCAATTCCGAAGCAGCAGTGGGAATCCTGCTGAAGATCGTCGAGCAGGAGCCTGATCCGCAAGCCCTATTCGTGCTCGTCTCGTTGTATCTGGAACTCGGACACTATGACGAGGCGCACCGCCACGCCTTGGTCGCGGTGGAAGGTGAGCCTTCCTCTGCGCCGGCCAGAGGCCTACTCGCGAAAATAAATCTCGCCCGAGGGGATTACGCCGCCGCTTTGTCGGATTACGAAACCATCGTCGCCCTGTGTCGCGAACAGCATCCAACACCGCCCGCGCAGTATTCGATTCCGGCGCATTTCGCCCTGCGCAACCTCGAACAGCTCGACCACATCGTGACCTCGAATCGCGATAAGCAGGCATCCGCCGGCGCCATGGCTGAACAACTCGACGGCATGCGCCGCGGTCTCGTCGAAGTCATCGACGAGGCGAATGGCGAAGCGCCGTGGATAACGTTGGGCGCAACTGGCACTGGGCTTTTCGCCGACCCGCCGTTCTTCAAGGTTCCAGAGGAAAAGCTGACGAACTACCTGAACCCGGATGTCGATTATGAGCCGATACGACAAGCGATCTCGTCAGGAGAGCTGAAGGCCGAGGTCATCGACGACTTTCTGAGCCCGGACGCTTTGGAGCAGGTGCGAAAATTCTGTCTGGAGTCCACAGTCTGGCGTCACCCGTACAAATTCGGCTATGTAGGCGCTTTCCCGCAGGACGGATTCGCCAGCGTCTCGCTGTTCGCGGTAGCGGAAGAGCTCGAGTCAGCACTAGGCGAAGCGTTTGACGGATATCAATTGGCGCAATGGTGGGCCTTCGAGTACGACTCTCGGCTGCCAGGTACCGATATCCACGGCGACGACGCCGACTTCTCGCTGAACTTGTGGATCACCCCTGACTCGGCGAACCTCGACCCGACTACCGGCGGCCTTGTCGTCTGGGACAAGACGGCGCCGAGCGACTGGAGCTTCGACGACTACAACTCGGGGGGCGAGCGAGTCCGGCAGTATCTCCAGGACACCGACGCCGAATCGACGGTCATTCCCTACCGCGAGAACCGGGCAGTCTTGTTCAAAGGGCATCTCTTTCACCGAACTGACGACTTCACCTTTGCGCCCGGATTCGCCAATCGGCGACGCAGCGTGACGTTGTTGTTTCGCCGCAACAAGCGGTAGCAGCGAAAGATCCCGAGGGTCGGCCACCGTGATTTTGCCCGGCCGACACCTGTTCGTCCACATCGGTTCCGCGCGTGGCAAGGTGCGTTGAGGAGGTTGCCGACATGACGTCTTTGCCGGACTCAAGTGCAATGGATATCCTCGCGAACCTCGTCGAGAGTGGGGGTTCGCTCGGGGAAATGTGCATGCTCGCTTCGATGTATCTCGAACTCGGCGAACATGAGAAGGCACTTCGGTACGCCTCGGCCGCGGTGGACAGGGAACCGACCTTCATTCCGGCTCGGGACGTCCTTGCGAAGGTGAATGTGGCTCTGCGGGACTACGATTCCGCGTTGTCACACTTCGAAGCTCTTGGCATCCTTGGTCGCGACCAGCACCCGATGCCGCCCGATGAGTATTCGATTCCGGCACACTTCGCGCTGCACAACGCTGAGCAACTCGACCACATTCTTGCCGGCAAGGGGGACGAGGAAGTGCCCGCCGGCGTCTCCGCTGAGGAACTGCTCAGCGTGCGGCGCCACCTCGCGGACGTCATCGAGGGTTCAGAAGGCGAAGCCCCTTGGGTGTCCGTCGACCCGAGAAACAGTGAGCCTCTGGCGGACCTGCCTTACGTAAGGGCTCCCGATGAGAAGTTGCCGAGATATTTGAATCCGGCTGTCGATTACGGACCGATCCAACAGGACATCGTGGCGGGTCGACTGAAGGCGCAGGTGATCGACGATTTTCTCACGCCAGAAGCTCTCGATCAGGTGCGGAAATTCTGTCTGGAGTCGACGGTCTGGCGTCACCCGTACCCGTTCGGCTATGTGGGTGCCTTTCCTCAACACGGATTCGCCAGCGTCTCGTTGTTCGCGATAGCAGAGGAGCTCTCGTCAGCGCTCGGTGAGGCATTTGATGGATATCAGTTAGCGGAATGGTGGGCATTCGTGTACGACACGAAACTGCCGGGCACCGATATTCACGGTGATGACGCCGATTTCTCTTTGAACGTGTGGATCACGCCAGACTCCGCGAATCTTGACCCGAGCACTGGCGGTCTTGTTGTGTGGGACAAGAAGGCACCTAGCGATTGGACCTATGCCGACTACAACTCTGGAGGCGATCGGGTCAGGCAGTTCCTACAGGATCACAACGCGGAATCGCGCGTTATTCCATATCTCGAGAACCGGGCAGTTCTCTTCGAGGGACGCCTCTTTCATCGAACTGACGGCTTCTCGTTCGCACCCGGATTCGCCAATCGACGACGCAGCGTGACCTTCCTGTTCCGGCGCCGCAAAGGCTGATGAGTCATCACCACCCAGCCCAGCCATAGCCCGACGGTCAGGAGTTCAGCGGCGACGCTGATCGCCGCGTGCGGTGTGGGTTGCCAGCCGCGTTCGGAAAATCCGAAGAGTCCGACGGTACGTGACAACGCGAAAGCAACCACGGCGCCGCCGGCAACCAGGGCACCGGCCCACCGAAGCCAGCCGGGACCGCCGGCCAGGATGAGCACCGCAAGAGCGAATGAGATGCCGGCCTGAGCAACGAACGCCGCGCCGATCGTCGGAATGTATTGGTAGCCGTGGACATAAAGGTAGGCATGGCTGATACCGCTGATGAACAGCGTCGCGGCAAAGCCGATCCGAAGCACGTAATTCATTGCAGCCTAATTTCTTTCAACGCAAGTGCCTGTTGTCCGCGGATGTAGCTGACCTCTCGGATGCCCAACGCAGCGTGCAACTGACCGGCGGGCACGGTCAGTGGCTTGGGCGCGGGACCATCACCGGGGTGGGGCAGCGGGTAGGCGGTCGTGGTTCCGCTGTAGAACGTCACGTTGCCCTCGGTTTTGGAAAATATCTGGTGGACATGGCCGTTGAGGCAGGTCACAGAGGAGAACCGGCGTAGATAGCTCAGTGCCTGGGTGGCGTCGTCGGTCGCCCAGCCCCAATCCGGATACATGGCGAACAGCGGAATGTGACTGAACACGATGACGGGGGTGTCGCTGTGCAGCGGCGCGACGTCTTTGGCGAGGAAGTCCAGCTGATCAACGCCCAAGTGTCCCAGCTTCTTCAAGTTGAGAGTGTTCACCAGCGCAATCACATGCACTCCGGCGATGTCGAAGCTGTACCAGCCGTCGCCGCGGGTTCCGCGACCGAAGGCGTTCAGATACTTCTGACCCGCATCGTCGATCGAGTCGTGCTCGCCGGGAACGGTGAAGACGTGCGGCGTGTGGAATCCGCCCATCATCTGTTTGACCTGATCGAACTGGGCGGGGGTGGACAGGTGGGTGAGGTCGCCGGTGTGAATGACGAAATCGGCTGTGTAACCGAGATTGTTGATCTGATGGATCGCCTGGTTGAAGGACCCGACAACGTCCGGATTGGCCTTACCGGTGAAACCGATATGGCTGTCGCTGACTTGGGCGAACCGCAAGGTTGGCCGCGTTGTAATCTGATTGGCCTGGGCGCTGCCGGCGACGTGTGAGATGACTTCTCCACCGGCGACCGCCAGGCCGACGGTGGCGCCGAACCATGCGCCGTGGCGGACGAGTTGACGCCGGCTCATCGTGTGCGGGGTGTCGGTCATTGCGTCACCACCACAGTGGCGTGCATGAACGGGTGAATCGAGCAGACGTAGTCGAACGTGCCGGGACTCGCGAATTTGAAGGAAAACGTTGCCTGCGAACCCATTCCGGGTGAGTGAAACGAACCGTCGTTGGCGACGACGGTGTGCGGTTCCTCGTCCCGGTTGGTCCAGTTGACGGTGCTGCCCGCCGCGACGGTCAGCGTCGCGGGCGCGAACGCGAAGTTGTCGATGTTGACCACGTCGCCGGCGACCGGCGCCGCCGACCCCGTTGTCGAGGCGGTAGGACCCGCCGGCATCTTCGGCATGGCGGGCATGCCACTCATGCCGGGCGTTGCTGCCCCTGATCCGAATGTCACCGACGGTGAGGTTGCCGACGGGGCCGACGAACATCCGGCCAGCAGCATCACTGCCAGCAGCGCAATACGCGGGCCCAGATGTCGTTCAGGCATGGGCAGGCACCTCCTTTGTTGGCGGAAAATGAAGCGTCGCCAAGAGATAGAGGGGCGGGTTACACCGTCGCTAGGCGGGCGGCTCGTCGGAGCGCGCCGGAATGAATACCTCGATGACGCCACCCTGCTCGCGGACCATCAACGTGGGCAACGGTTTCGGAGCGATTGGCAGCTGATGCGTCAGCACCCGGCCGGCGGGCGAGAATGACGTCGAATGGCATGGGCAGCGCAGCCGGTCGTCAGAAGCGTCGAACCACAACCGGCAGCCCTGGTGAGTGCACACCCCGGACACCGCTTCGGGCTTGCCGTCGACACGGCGAACGAATCCGATGACCGTGCCGAGGTCGAACGGCCGGACGACGCCGTCGGTCAACTCTGCGCTGGACGCCACCCGCATCCATCGTCCATTGTCTGGTTCGAGTTGGCCGGATCTGACGTTGTCGCTGTCGCCGACCTGATCGCGGTCGACCAGCGCTCGATCGATCGATACCGCCGCGACTGCGGCAGCCGCGGCGGCAGACGTGCCAACGATGACATTCCTGCGGGTCGCACTCGGCTGAGGCGCCGGCCGCTCTGCGCTGTTGTGTTGTGCTGCAAGGCGACTGCGCAAGTCGGTCAGAAATTCCTGTCGCGGAGCGTCACTGCCCAGCCGTGCCGCCTGCAGGTCGATCGCCGTTCGGATTTGCGCGGCTTCGAAGTCGTCGGGGTGAAACGGCTTTGGGCGGCGGCCCCGCAGCAGATCGTCGATGTATCTGCGCAACCCACGCGGGTTCATGATTCGCCCTTCTCGTTGACCTGCGCGGCTAATCGCAGCGCCCGATGCTGAAGAACTTTGATATTGCCGATGGTCACCCCGAGTTCAGCTGCCGACTCCTTGATCGAACGGCCCTGCAGGAAACGGAGTTCCAAGACCCGCCGGTAATTATCCGGCAGTTGATCGAGAACGTTGGCAACACGCTGCGGTGCCGTGCTGATCGCCTCCTCGCTTTCGGGCGGCTGCTCGACGTCGTCAATGGAGGTGATCTCCCGCCCAAGCGTCTGGCGCCAGTAGGCGGCCAAGACAGTCCGTGCGGTGGCGCGCAGATAACCGCGAACCTCGCCGACGCTGGCCGTCAGTCGCAACGGGCGCAGTGCCGCCAGGAAGACCTCGGCGGTGAGATCCTCCGCGTCGGCCCGGTTCCCCACCCGTGCGTAGATGGTGCGATAGACCCAGGTGGCGTTGTCTTGGTAGACCGCCTCCCAGTCCGGATAGCCACCGTCGGGCACCACGCGCAGTGGCCGCGGGTCGACGGATCCGCCGTGTGCCGTCACATATCGCCTGCCTGTCGAGAGCGTGGTCTCGCTGAGAATTGTGCCGTCTCAGCAGTCCATAGCGCTTCGGGTTACACATGTCGGACCCCGTCTCTAAGATCGAACACATGTTCGACGATACGGCCGTTGCGATGTTAGTGGAACGCATTGGTGCGGCCGCGCGGGCGGAGAACCGGGCCGCGGGTGAGCGGCTCGTGGCCATCGGGCAACTTGATCTGCTTCGCCTGCGCCAGGTCGGTGAGCGCGAGACCTGGTGCACGGACACCCAGGAGGCCGTGACGGCCGAGGTCGCTGCGGCATTGGGAACCAGTCAGGGTTTGGCAACCAGCTATCTGTACTACTCGCGGGTGATGCGCACGCGACTGCCCGCTGTCGGCGCGTTGCTGCTGGCCGGCGACATTGATTACCGGATGTTCCAGACGATCGTGTACCGCACGGATCTCATCACCGACCCCGAACTGATCGCCGCGGTGGACGCCGAACTGGCGGCCAAGGCGGCGCGGTGGCCGGCGATGACGCGTGGCCGGTTGGGCGCGCAGGTGGACCGGATCGTGTCGCGCGCCGACCGCGACGCAGTGCGGCGCCGACGTGAACTCGAAGCCGGCCGCGAGTTCTCGATCTGGGACGGCGGCAATGGCTTGACCGAGGTGTTCGGCAGGTTGATCACCACTGATGCGCAGGCAGTTGATGCGCGACTCGACGCATTGGCTGCCACGGTCTGCGACGCAGATCCACGCACCCGTGACCAGCGTCGCGCCGATGCCATGGGAGCGTTGGCCGTTGGCGCCGAACGGCTTACCTGCCGCTGCAGGCACCCGCAGTGTGCGGCACCGGCGACGCGGACGCCGTCGCCGGTGGTGATTCACGTCGTCGCAGATCAGTCGACCCTGGACGGCACGGCGCAAACCCCGGGTTCGATGGTCGGCAGCGATGCTCTGATACCCGCCGACTTGATGGTCGAACTCGCTCGTTCGGCCAAGCTGCGGCCGCTCATCAACCCCGCCGATACCCCGCCCGAGACCGCATATATCCCGTCGCAGGCGTTGGCGGACTTCGTTCGCTGTCGCGATCTCACCTGCCGATTTCCTGGCTGCGACAAACCTGCGACGCGGTGCGACCTCGACCATACGATTCCCTATAGCGATGGTGGTCCCACCCATGCGTCGAACCTCAAATCCCTGTGTCGCCTTCATCATTTGATCAAGACGTTCTGGCATTGGAGTGACCAACAGCTGCCCGACGGGACACTGATTTGGACGTCGCCGTCCGGCCAGACCTACGTCACCACCCCCGGCAGTGCCTTGCTGTTTCCCAGTCTCTGTGTGCCGACGATGATGTCCGGACCGGCTGTGTCCAGCTCCGCTCGACCGCCGTGTGCAGATCGGGCCGCGATGATGCCCAAACGCCGCCGCACCCGCGCCCAGAATCGTGCCAATTACGTTGCCGCCGAACGGCGGCGCAACCGGGCGTCGCGCGAGTCCTCCGGACCACCGCTGGTTGTCGCGAATGATGAGCCGCCACCGTTCTGACGGCGGGTCATCGGTTTACGCATGCCCGCTGAAATGTTCTTTGGCAATTCGGTGACATTATTTCCAGAAAGCATTCATGGGTGGGGCGTACATGTCGTTGGTAGTGAGCGGGGCCAGAGTTCCTGGCGCAGTACGCAAAGTGTCTTCAAGCGTGGCCATCAGGCTGTACTCGTTGTAGTAGGCGTCGGTGGTGAAGGGGCCGGATTCCATCCCCCCGGCCATCACGGCGTCCTGATTCGGGATGACGATCATCGGAACGTTGTTGCCTTCGTTCCCGAAGCCCAGGGACAGGTTGTTGTTGTCCTCGTCGAAAGTGACGATGATCGCATCCTGCTGCGTCGGGTCAGTCCACGTTGGCGAGTTTTCAATGGTGGAAATCTCCTGCTCGACGAACTGGTCGCCGGCCGTGACGTTGTACTGATGGTTAGTGAGCTGGCTGGCGATGAAGTGGACAATGCCACCGAGACTATTGATAGGGCCTTCCATGTTGTGGTCCTCGTCGGCAGCGATCCACGTGAATTCCGGGAAGGTGTTCGGGTCCGCGAGGTTGTCCTGCAACTGCGTCATTGGAAGCAGGTGTTCCTGTAGGTAGGCGGGGGTGTTGTCGTAGACGTAGCTGAATTGGGCAAAGGGTAGTTGGTCGACGGAGTAGTCACCCGAGGACACGATGTCGCCCGGGGAGGGCATGCTCTGCGCGTAGCCGGCCCACGAGATCCCCGCCTGATCCATTTCTTGCATGAGGCTGGGTGCGTCGATGGCGTTCGCGCTTGGGTTGTAGTCGATGCCGAAGTCCGATCCGCCCATGATCCGGAAGTAGTTGGGGTCGCTGGGGTGGCCCAGGGCGTAGTAGTTGTCCGCGTATCCGTTGTTGTTGATCAGGCTGTTGATGTAGGGCGCGTTGGGGCTGCCGACGATGTCGCCGACGCCCTTGTTCTCCATGTAGATCAGGAACACGTGATCCAGGTGGCCAACGTCGGACGTCGGTGGGATGAGCGGCGCCGCGGTGAGGCTTGGATCGCCAACGGTCAACGACTCGTTGTCGGCGTAGGCGCCGTTGTAGTTGCCGAGGACCCAGTCTTTGTCGGTGAAGGTCGTAATCACCTGCGCGGAGGTGGTGCCCTCCGGGACCGTCCCGGCTATGTCGCGTTGCTCAAACCCGGTGAGACCCAGGCGATCCCATACCGTGACAGGGTTGAGCGAGTCGGTGCCCAGAACGTCCCCATGGGCGTCGAGGAAGGTGAGCTCCACTGAGGCGTTGGACGGGTTCAAGCCTTGGCCGCCGAGATCTGCACTCAGCGTGAACGGCGTTCCGGCAGCGCCGGTGAGGTCGACGGTTTGGCTGATGGTGGACGTGGCCACGGGTCCGCCGCCGGCGAAATTGTCGCCGCCGCCCGCGGGCGCGTCCTGTGGATAGTCGAAGAACTTTGGGAACGGAGTCGGGAATGCAAACGGATAACCGCCTTGGGTGCCGTATGCGATCACGGTCGGCGTCCCGGTCTCCGTCCAGCCTGGAATGGTCACCCCGCTGTATCCCGACCCGGACGGGTCGGCCGTTTCGAAGCCGGGGTTGACCAGCAAGTTCTCACTCATCGGCTGCACAGCATCGGCCTGCGCCAGCATGCCGCCATGGGTGAACCAATCATTGAGCGCGGTGTCGACCTGCTGACCGAAGCCGCTGTTCATCCAATCCTGCTCTAGCCCATGGAACCAGGCATCGACTGGACTGGCCGCCGCCACCGAACCTCCTTCAGAAAGCGAACCCAGGCCCACCCCCGCCGTCGACTCGGCGGCATTCAAGCCCAGACTGCCCAGTTCGGGAACCGACGCTGCACCGGCAGCCACATCACCCAGCGAACCGGAGATCGCATTGACGACCTGGTCAATGACCATGTCAAAGCCGTCGGCTGTGGCTTTCGGCGCATTGGCCAGCGGCACCAGCCCCAGTGTCAAAAACGCGCTGATCGCGCCGGTCAACCCGGCTGCACGCTGACGGCGGTGGGTCATTGCCTTGCACGAGTGCGGATTGTGCTTGCCGCCGCGTTGATCAGCCATTGCTGGTTCTCCCTAGGCAAGGGGCGCAAAGTCTCAGGTGCGCTTAAGGTAAACCTTTGCGTTTTGTTTCAGCAGGATTTTCAGCAATTTGTTCGGCAACTCCGCTTCTTTCCCTGCCGCCGCGTTTTGCCGCATTGATGCCGCTCAACGGCCGTCTAACTTCCTTGGTCGGGAAAGCCGGGGTCCATCCATCTGAAGAGACGCCGGCCGGGCAGGCCTACGTCACCACGCCCGGACCCGCGTCCAGAGTCGTGCCAATTACGTTGCCGCGGAACGGCGGCGCAACGGGGCTCGCGGTAATCGGCTCGACCACCGCGGCTTGTCGCCAACGACGAGCCGACACCCTTGAAGCCGTCTCGCTAATCCTTTACCTCGGCGTTAAGTATTCATTAAACGGTCGGCTTTAAATTCGGCTCCAACGAGGACGAAGGGAGCCGCCATGGATATCACCTATATCCTGAAGAAACTCACTACTGGGGCGCTGGTGTCGGGGGCCGCCGCAGTGGCCAGTTTGGGGCTGGCCGTAGGTACCGCCGACGCCAAACCGTTTTATTGGTGTCCTGGAGATCCCCCGATCATGGGCGATGCGCGAGACGCGAATGGCAATATGAAGCCGATTCCTATCTACCCGAATTGGGACACGTCCGTCTGCCACGACTACGGCGTCGCGGAAACCCACGTTAGGGAAGGAAAAGCTTGTCTCCTTCCGCAATTTCAATGGTTTCAGTGTCCGCCCGGCACGATCCCATGGCCGAAGATGCCGACCATCCCGAACAAGGGTGAGTGAGTACAGGGTCGATTGACCAGAAACCGCACGTAAGACCCCTATGTGAGAAGGACTTTCGTCGTTACATCCGTCGCCGGGTTGATCGTCGCGTGTGTGGTCCATCAATGACCCGTCCGAATGGTGCTTAAGGTCTGGATCTAGCTGTCGCAGAGGCCCTTCACGAAAGCCTGGGCTTCTTCCCAGCTCGGCAGCAGGCCGGCGGCGCGGACCTCATCCAGCGTGGGTGCGGCGGCATCACGGTCAGACAGCACGAGTTCATGCCCACTCGGCCAGTCGATCGCCAATGCCGGGTCGGTGGCGGCGATGGTGTGTTCGCGCTGCGGGTTGTACTCGGCCGAACAGAGGTACATCACCGTCGAATCATCCTGCAGCGCAAGGAAACCGTGTGCAAGGCCTTCGGAGAGGTAGACGGTCTTGGGGCTATGGGCATCCAGCGTGACCGCATCCCAGCGTCCGAACGTCGGCGAACCCACCCGGATGTCGACGACGACATCGAACACCGAACCGGACAGGCAGGTCACGTATTTAGCCTGGCTCGGCGGCAGTTGGGCGAAATGCAGGCCGCGCAGCACGCCTGCCGCCGACACCGAGCAGTTGGCCTGTCGGACGTCTAGGCGATGACCCGCAAAATCGGTAAAGCTTCGGTCGGTCAGCCACTCGAAGAACGTGCCGCGCGAATCGCCGTGCAGTTGCGGCGTGATCTCCCACGCGCCGGCGATGTCGAGTTCTCGAACCTGCATGTCACTGTCCCCGCTGCTCGTAGCGAGCCTCGACGGCATCCTTCAATGGCCGCCACCAGGATTCGTTGTCGCGGTACCAGTCGATGGTGACGCGCAAACCCTCGGCGAAATCGGTGTGCTTTGGCGCCCAACCCAATTCGTTACTCAGCGCTGACGGGTCGATGGCATACCGAAGATCGTGGCCGGCCCGATCGACCACATGATCGAAATCGTCAGGGCCGCGGCCCATCAACTCCAGCAGCGTCCGCAGCACCGACAGGTTGTCCCGCTCACCCTCGGCGCCGATCAGATAGGTCCGCCCAGGCTGACCGTGCTCGAGGATGCGGCGAACGGCGTCGTTGTGATCGTCGACGTGGATCCAGTCTCGGACGTTGGCGCCCTTGCCGTACAGCTTGGGCCGCCGCCCGGTCAGCACGTTGGTGATCTGCCGCGGGATGAACTTCTCCACATGCTGATAAGGCCCATAGTTGTTGGAGCAGTTCGAAATCGTCGCGCGCACACCGTAAGAGCGCACCCAGGCTCGCACCAGCAGGTCGGCACCGGCTTTGGTCGCGGAGTACGGGCTCGACGGGTTGTAGGGCGTGGATTCGGTGAAGCGCTGCGCATCGCCGAACTCGAGATCGCCGTACACCTCGTCGGTGGACACGTGATGCAGTCGCACGCCGTGCCGGCGTACGGCCTCCAGAATGGTGAACGTCCCGATCACGTTCGCCTGCAGAAACGGCGCCGGGTCGGCTAAGGCGTTGTCGACGTGGGTTTCCGCGGCAAAGTGCACCACCGCGTCCGACTCGGCGACCAGTTGGGACACCAACTCCGCGTCGGTGATATCGCCTTGCACCAGCCGGATGTCGGCGTCGACGGGTGCCAGCGACTCCCGGCTGCCGGCGTAAGTCATGGCGTCCAGAACCGTCACGGCGTCGTCGGGGTGATCACGCACGCAGGCGTGCACGAAGTTGGCGCCGATGAATCCAGCGCCGCCGGTCACCAGCAGCCGCATGGTCAGACCCTAGCCGAGCAGGAAGTTCAGCCCGCCGGCTTCAACCCCAGGGGTCCGGCCAACTCGCTCAACACGGCCACCACTTTGTCCTCGGACTCGGCGTCCAACACCTGGATCGCGACGTGATCGGCGCCGGCCTCCAAGTGATCGTTGAGGCGAGCGGCGATGGCAGTCGGACTTCCGTAGGCGACGACGGCATCGATCAGCCTGTCGCTGCCGGGTTTCCGCACGTCAGCGTCGGTGAACCCGAGCCGGCGCCAGTTGTTCACGTAATTGCTCAAACCGAGGTAGAAGTCGACGGCCCCGCGGCCGATCTCGCGAGCATCGTTGGCATCGGCAGTGAGGACCACTTTGTGCTCCGGCGCCAGAAACACGGTGTTGCCGACGACTTCGCGGGCCTGCGCCGTGTGCGCCGGCGTGGTCAGGTAGGGATGCGCGCCGGCGGCGCGCTCTGCTGACAGGGCCAGCACTTTGGGACCCAGCGCGGCGAGCACCCGCCGACTGGTCGGTACCGATGCGGCATCGAGTTCGTCGAGGTACTCGACAAGCGCGTCGTAGGGCTTTTTGTACTCGTCGGTGTGTTCGGGATGACCGACCCCGACACCCAGCAGGAACCGGCCCGGGTAGGCCTTTTCGATCCGGTGATAGGACGCTGCCACCTCGGCCGCCGGAGACGCCCAGATGTTGACGATCCCGGTCGCCAGTTGCAATGACGACGTCTCCGCCAGCGCCGGCTCCACCCATTCCAGGCTGGCATCGGGCGAGCCGCCGATCCATGCGGCGCCATAGCCCAACGATTCAATCTGCTTCGCGAGTTGCGGGGTGATGGCTCGAGTCGGCAGCCACACCCCGTACCGGCCCAAGTCGAGTGTCAGTGAAACGCCCTCGGTCATCGAGGTCCCCCTCTAGGTCGTCAAGCCGGTGTCAGTCCAAGTGGCCCCGCGAGTTCGGCCAGAGCTGACACCAGGTTTTCATCTTTGGTCAGAATCTGCACAGGCACATGGTCGGCGCCGGCGTCGAGGTGTTCTTTCAGCCGTGCCGCGATCTGCTCCGGCGTCCCGTGCGCCACCACCGCGTCGAGCAGGCGATCGCTGCCCGGCCGGTTGACTTCGTCCTCAGAGAATCCCAGCCGCTTCCAGCTGTTGCGGTAATTCGCCAGGTTGAAATAAATGTCCAGCGCCTTGCGTCCCACGGCGCGAGACTTTTCCGCATCGGTGGTCAACACCGCCTTGTGCTCCGGCGCCAAGAAGGCCGACGGGCCGATCAGCTCGCGGGCCTGCGCGGTGTGCTCGGGCGTGGTCAGGTACGGGTGCGCGCCGGCGCTGCGCTCTGCCGACAGCTTCAGTACCCGCGGCCCCAGGGCCGCCACCACCCGGCGATCGGCCGGGACCCCATAGTCGTCGAGCTGCTTGAGGTAGTCGACCAGCGCGTCATAGGGCTTGCGATATTCGGTGATCGCTTCGGGATGCCCGACGCCGATACCGAGCAGGAATCGTCCCGGGTAGGCCCGGTCGATGCGATGGAACGACTCGGCCACCGGTTTGGCCGGGGCCGACCAGATGTTGACGATCCCTGTCGCCACCTGCAGCGTTGTCGTCGCTGCCAGGATTGGCTCCACCCAGGCCAACTCGGCGGGCGGTGAGCCACCGACCCAGACCGCGCCGTAGCCCAGGGCTTCGATGTCCTTGGCTTGCGCAGGCGTGACGCCGCGTCCGAACGATCCGAACCGGCCTAGATTGGGTTTGCTCACCGCAGAATCGGTCATGGCCTTTAGCAACCAGCGCTTGCACGCCGCTATTCCGGACGACGATTACCTCTGGCCCGGCTGGGTAACATCTGCCGAGTGCTGTCGCTGCTGACCGTTTTGGCCGGGCATTCGGCACAGACGTCGACGAACAACCAATCAGGTATGCGGAGCCGAGGGTCCCGCGGATGGCTGGTTTTGCGACGGATTTGTCAATTCGTCGTCGCTGTCGGTCCGCAGTGCCACGTCGACGGCCGGCGGCATCTCGAGTGGCAGCAGCACAATGAACCGGGTATCGCCGGGCACCGACTCGACCCGCAGGTCACCGTAGTGTTTGTTGACGACGATCTTCCAGGCCAGATCTAGCCCCAGCCCGGTACCTTCGCCGACGGGTTTGGTGGTGAAGAACGGTTCGAAGATGTGCTCAAGCACGTCCCCCGGGATGCCCGGTCCGGTGTCGCAGATTTCGACGCGCAGCATGTCGTTGGCCTCGCGGCAGGTGCGGATCGTGAGTGTGCCGCCCGCATCACCCATCGCGGCGATCGCGTTGTCGATGATGTTCGTCCACACCTGGTTGAGATCGCCTGGGTAGCAGGGAATCTGCGGAAGGGTGCGGTCGAATTCTTTGGCCGCCGTGATGTGGCAGCTGCTGTCCTTGCCCAACCGGTCGGCGAACATCGTCAGCGTGCTCTTCAGCAGGTCGTGCACGTCGGCCACCTGGAACGGCGCCCGGTCCATCTGGGAATATTGTTTGGCGTCGGCTACCAGCGCCGAAATGCGTTGGCTCGCTTCTGAAATCTGATTCATCAGAAGCTCGCTTTCGATGGTGTAGCTGATCCAGCGGATCGCTTCCTCCAGCGAAGCCGACGCATCCAATTCTTTGGCCGTCGTGTCGATGCGCTCCAGCCAATCGGTGTCGATGCCACCCTCGACGAACGTCGGCGCGATATCCCAGCCGCCGTCGACGCCGTGTTCGTCCAGCCAATCGCCAACGGCGTCTTCGCGGTCCGCGGTCTCGATCGGGCTCAGGTGCTGCGATGCCGACTTGACGACTTGCTCGGCGACGGCATCTTGCAGCCGCACCAGAGCATTCAGCGTCTCCGGGCTGACCGTTCCGTCGGCGAGCATGGCGAGTTTGCCGCGCATCCGCGAGATTCGGCCACGCAACTCCTGTGCTGCCCGAGCGATGGCCGCGGCGGGGTTGTTCAGCTGGTGGGTGAGACCGGCCGACAATTGGCCCAGCGCCAAAAGCTTTTCGCGGTTGTCGATCAGCCGCCGGTTGCGCTCGGTGCCGACGGCGATGCCATCGAGCAGGTGCACGGCCATCGGAAACTGGTCCTGCATGAACGCGCCAAATGCTGGTGCGTCCAACACAAAAAACCTGGATGGCTTTGTGACGTTCACCGAAGCAGTGTAGACATGTCGCTTCTCATCGGTAAACGCTTGCCAGGCACCGCAGTACGCGCCGCGATGCGATGTCCGATTGGTCTCGATATCCTGGCCGCCGGAGAGCTGCGACATCGCCAGCTCGCCCTCGATCAGAACGTAGAAACAGGTCGCCGGCTCACCCTCGACGCACAGCGGGCCGGGCTCGTAGTTCTCGATCTGGCCGTCGGCACACAGCATCGCGAGCTGCTCGTCGGTCAAATGCTCGAACAGGAACAGCGTGCGTAATTCGTCTGCATCGCAGGAATATTCGGTGGTCATGATTCAGCCAGGTAGCGGTGGACCAGCATCACGGCCATCGAGCCTTCACCGACCGCGGCTGCGACTCTTTTCGCGGACTCGGAGCGCACGTCGCCGGCGACGAACACACCCGGCACGCTGGTCTCCAGGTGGTGCGGGGGGCGGTCCAGGGTCCACCCGCACACGTTGCGCAGGTCCGGACCGGTCAGGATGAAGCCGTGGTCGTCGCGGGCGAGCACGTCCTTGAGCCAGTCGGTGCGCGGTGCGGCGCCGATGAAGATGAACATCCGGGCGCAGGTCACGTCTTCGGTCTGCCCAGTCTTGTTGTCTCTCAGGGTCAGCCGTTCGAGGTAATCGCTTCCGGTGGCGCAATGCACTTCGGTGCAGGTGCGGACGGTGATGTTGGGTCGCTGCTCGATCTGCTCGATCAGATAATGCGACATCGACGCCTCCAGCGACGGCGCGCGCACCACGATCGTCACCGATTTGGCCTCACGGGACAGATACATCGCGGCCTGACCCGCCGAGTTCGCCCCGCCGATCACGTAGACCTCTTCGCCCTCGCATTCCGCGGCGATGGACACCGCGGCCCCGTAGTGCACACCGCGACCTTTCAACGTGTCGCAGCCATCGGCCGTCAGCTCGTTGTAAGCGACACCGGTCGCGACGACGATCGCATGCGCGTCGATCGAGCCGCCGTCGTCGAAGCGAATCGTCCGTTTCGGTCCGTTGATCTCGAGGGCAGTGGCGGTGCGCGCGGTGATCAGTTCCGCACCGAACTTCTCCGCCTGTCTGCGCGCACGATCGGCCAGCTGGCTGCCGGACACACCGTCGGGAAAGCCCAGGTAGTTCTCGATCTTCGAGCTCTGGCCGGCCTGGCCGCCCGTCGCGGTCGTTTCGATCAGCACCGTGCGCAGACCCTCGGAGGCGCCGTAGACGGCGGCGGCCAGACCCGCGGGCCCACCGCCGACCACGATCAGGTCGTAGAAGTCTTGCGACGGTGTCGTCGTCAGGCCCAACGTCTCGGCCAGTTCGGTGTCGCTGGGCTCGACGAGTGGGTCGCCGTGTTCGGTGACGACGACCGGGAGCCGCTTGCCGTCCTCGCCGGCGGCCTGCAGCAATTGCTCGCCGAGAGGCTCGTCGGACGCGAACCAGTTGTAGTACAGCCCGTTGCGGGCCAGAAAGTCGCGGACCTCCAAGGATCGTGCCGAGAAGCGGTGACCGATCACCTTGGTGTGCGGGATGGGCCGCTCGGGGGCCCGCCTCCAGGCTTCGAGCAGGTCGTCGATGACGGGGTAGAGCTTCTCCTCGGGCGGGTCCCACGGTTTGAGCAGGTAGTAGTCCAGGTCGACGACGTTGATCGCGTCGATCGCGGCGTGGGTGTCGGCATAGGCGGTGAGCAGCACCCGCTTGGCCGCCGGGTACAGGTCCATCGCCGCTTCGAGGAATTCGATGCCGGTCATCTGCGGCATCCGATAGTCGGCGACCAGCATCGCGACCGTCTCGCCGCGCAGCTTGAGTTGCTTGAGGGTGTCCAGCGCATCGGGGCCCGACTCCGCTCGTACGATGCGGTGGGCCTCGCCGTAATGGCGGCGCAGGTCCCGGGCAACCGCCCGCGACACCGCCGGGTCGTCGTCGACCGTCAGCATCACAGGTTTGCGTTGCTGAGGGTCGGGACTTGTGGGGCTAGTCATCGGCGTTAATTATGCGCTCGTCGGGCTCCGCGCGGGGGCTGACGGGGGTTCGTCTGATTCCGCTAACAGCGATTTTGGTCAGCACGTAACACCAGGTATCGTGAAGCAACGGCGCATCTTGGCGCTGACTTTCAGTGTGCCCAGTCTTAGGAATTTCCTGCCACCGGTTCACGTTGCAAAGCCGGCGACTGCTGCACCGAACTGGGCGTAGAAGCGAAACGTAACCAAAGACGAGGATTTCAGAAGACTTATGGCCAAGAAGGACGGCGCCATTGAGGTCGAGGGCCGCGTAGTCGAGCCCCTGCCCAATGCGATGTTTCGCATTGAGCTGGAAAACGGCCACAAGGTGCTGGCCCACATCAGCGGCAAGATGC
>Ga0302326_10004647_pt1 | contig 31657 bp, 27 predicted proteins | sample Palsa_T0_3_FD_202264 | JGI IMG/M metagenome (GOLD analysis project Ga0302326, IMG submission 202264) | Peat permafrost microbial communities from Stordalen Mire near Abisko, Sweden - Palsa_T0_3 | ecosystem: Environmental > Terrestrial > Soil > Palsa > Peat permafrost | place: Sweden: Abisko...
TGCACTACGACTTAGGCTTCTTCGATCACGAATCCGGACGCGTCGAATGCGCACCAAATCCCTTCAGTGCTAAAGTGTCAACTATGTCTCCGGTATAAAACGTCAGCGATGTACCCGGAATAGACCTCGGAAAATTGGTGCCGGCAGAGAGATTTGAACTCCCGACCAACGGTTTACAAAACCGCTGCTCTACCACTGAGCTATGCCGGCAAATCTAAGAGCTACGCGCACTGCGCCCCAGGCGCGGCCGGGTTATTTCAACGACGCTGCCGGCCCGGGATTCACCTGATATTGAGCCTGGCCACAACCGCCCGAGGGCTCCGCGGGCGCGCATTCTAGCCGTGGGGCGCTGGGGCCGCCACGCACTCGCCCCACGTCGCTGCGGCCGCATCGGGGCCGCTGATCAGATCCGCCACCGTGGGCAGCGGCACCTGGGGTCCTAACTTGGCATCGACCCAGCTGACATTTTCCTGGCGCTGCCGGGCCTCGGTCTGGGCCTTGAAGCCACTTTTCTGGACCAGCTCCACGCGCTCATTGGCCTGATCTTCACTGGCCATGACGCCGACAATGATGCGTGCCTCCTGGCCCGGTTCACTGACCCCGATGGCATCGCTGATGCCAGCGCGCCCCAGGCGCTGCAAGGCCTTCTGCTCATCGGCGTTGTTCGCAAAACCGCCGACGTACACCAGGAACCCATCAGGCACCGTGCGGCTGGCCTGCCGGGTCTGGGTCGCGATGCCGCGCGCGAGCAGTGCCGCTGCGGCATGCGTTGCGGTATCGGCAGCCACGAAGGGTCCGAGGCTCTTGCAGCGCGTAGCACCGGTGGCGGTCGCGAGGACGGCGAGCGGCGCAGCGCTGGGTGCCTTGGCCTGTGCAGGCACATCAACCCAATGCGCCCAGCCGAAGAACACCAGGTTCGCGACGACCAGCAGGAGAATGACGGTACGCACGCGGATTATTCTAACCCAGCCTGCCGCGCGATCACCGCCAGACCTGCCAGGACCGGCTCTGCGTAGCGCTGGAAGGACACGCTCAGAAGCGGTGCCACCTGCGCCACCCCGCCGCCGCTCAACAGGAGCCTGGGCTGCTCCCCGAGCCGCGTGGCCATGCCCGCAAGGGCACGCTCGATCAGCGCAGCGCAGGCATGGCGCGCGCCCTGCCTCAGGGCCTGGCGGGTGTTGCGCGTAAACAAGCCGCGGCCGGCAGCGTCGGAACCACCCTGCGCCCGGCGGCGGATACCTGCGGTACGCGCCTGAAGACTCGCACTCATCAGCTCCGGGCCCGGAATAATCAGGCCGCCACGGTGACGACCGCGGGCGTCGAGAAAATCGATGGTCAGCGCAGTCCCGATGCTGACCAGGCACAGCGCCTGCCCAGGAAAGCGCGCCTGCGCGCCCAGCAGCGCGACCCAGCGATCAGCGCCAAGGCGCCACGGCTCATCGTAGCCATTGCGCAGCTTGCCACTGCGGTCGGCGCTGCGGATGATGCGTGGCGCAGGCAGTTTGAGCTTGCGAGCGCCGGCGCCCAGCGCGCGCGTCACCGCAACGCCGGCGACGTTGCACACGTAGATCGCATCGATGGCCCCGGCGCCGCGCAGCACACGCGCCAGCAGCGGAGCCGGATCGCCCGCGGGCCACGCGCGTGCCTGCACGTGCAGCAGCTGCCTGCCACGCAGCAGTGCCCATTTCAGGCGCGAGTTGCCAGCATCGATCAGCAGCGCCTTCATGCGCTGGCCCGCACCGAGACATCCCCGGAGGTGAACTGCTGCAGACCATCGCGGGTGTGCACGCACAGCGCGCCATCGGCACTGATGCCGCGCGCGTGACCGACGGTCACGCCGCCCACACCGTGCACCGCCACGGCGCGTCCGCTCAAGGCATCGGCAGCGCGCCACTCGGCGGCAAACGGCGCAAAGCCCTCGCGGCCGAAGCACTCGGCGCCGAGCGCGATCTCGCGGATCAGAGCCGAGGCCAGGCGGTTGCGCGCCACCGGGCTGATGCCAAGGCCCGCCAGATCGCACGCCTCGGTCCCCGTCGCGCGCACGCGCGCCCTCAGCGTGCGCCCGAGCGCGCAGTTGATGCCAATGCCGATGACGACAAAGGCCGGACCGGCCGCTTCGGCCCGCAGTTCAATCAGGATGCCGCCAAGCTTGCGATCATTGGCGATCAGATCATTGGGCCACTTCAGTGCCAGCGGCAGCGGCCCCAGTTCTTTGAGCGCACGCAGCGCACACACGCCGATGGCCAGGCTCAGGGCGCCGGTCTCCTTCGGCAGCGAGGCGTAGCTGTAGCCGACCGAGAGGCAGATGGCACCGGCCGGCGGTGCAAACCACTGGCGCGCCTGCCGGCCGCGGCCGGCGCTCTGGTGCTCGGCGAGCAGATAATCGAACCGCCCCGGCGGCGGCGGCTCAGCGCCCATCAGCGTGGCATTCGTCGATGCAATCGACCATTCCACCGTGCCGTGGCGCAGCTGCTGGCGTAACGCTGCCGGCAGCAGCGCGTTGATCGCGCGTGCCTCGAGCAACTCGAGCGGTTCACCGAGGCAATAGCCGCGCCCGCGGATCGCACCGACCTGCACGCCCAGCGCCTCGAGCGCTCCGACCGCTTTCCACACGGCGCTGCGACTGACGGCAAAGCGCGCCGCCAGCGCTTCACCGGAATGAAACCCGCCCTCCCCGAGCGCGCGGCAGACTCGCTGCACCAGCGGCTCGCGCGCCTTCACGCCGGCGCCTGCGGCACTTCGGCCAGCATGCAGCGCACCGAGCCGCCGCCGACCTGCTCGATCAGCGGCACGGGGGCGACGATGACGCTGTCGACCGAGCCTGAGAGGCGTGCGTACTGTACCGGGCTGAAGGCGGCGCGCGCGCTTGAGGACATCACCAGCAGCGAATAATCCCCGAGCGCCTCATCCCAGCTGGCGAGTTCGAGCAGGTTGCCGGCAAAGGCGCGCACCGCGGAGCGATCGATCTCGATCAGTTCGCGGCCGCCGGCGCGCAGGCTGGCACGCACCGCGTCGCGATCGGCCGGTGGCAGGGCTTCGGCGCACAGCACTGCGCAGCGCGTACCAATCCACAGCAGCACGTTGGTGTGGTAGTAGGCGGCGCCGCGCTCATCGAGCGCATCGAAAATCATGGCCTCGTAGTGCAGCGCCTGCGCCCACTCGCGCACCAGGCCCTCATCGGTACGCGCCGAGCGGTTGGCGTAGGCGATGCGGCGCACATGATCGAGCACCAGGCTCCCGGTACCTTCGAGGAAACGCCCATCCCGCTCATGGTGAGTGAAATCAAGCAGCCGCTGGCAGCGAAAGCCAAGCGCCGGCTCGAGCGCTTTGATGAAGGCCATCTGGCGCTCAAGGCGCCGGTTCGGCGCCAGCATCGGGTACAGCACCACGGTGCCGTCGCTGTGCAGGCTGACCCAGTTGTTCGGGAACACCGCATCGGGTTTGCTCGGCTCGGCACTGTCCTCGGCCACGTACACCGCGACCCCTTCGGCGCGCAGCGCATTCACGTAGCCGTCAAATTCAGCTTGCGCCTGTGCAGCCAGTTGCACCGCTGGCAGCGCGATCTGCTGCTGCAGGTCATTGCTCGCCGCGGTCTCGGGGTTGAACCCGAAGCGGGCCGGCCGCACCATCAGCACCGCGCTGCTGCACTGGAGCGCGCGGTTCGCGCCCACGGCTGCCGGGGTCTCAGCCACGACCTAGCTGCGATCCGGATGCGGGCCGGCGTGCCATCGGTGGGTGCATTGCATTAAGACAGGATTTAGCATTTTTCTAATCTTGCTGCCTATCTGGAATCGGCTAACTGTTTGTCAAGAGAGTCATTTTATGTCAGCAGTAATAAATCGCGCCAACGCTCGTTGAAAGAGGTTTGTGCGACGCATAGAAGCAGAGTAGCATCTCGCGCCTCGCCTTCATGGGCAGCGCCGTTAAGATCAGGACTCCCTTGCCAGACCCACGCGTCATCCGTAAATACGCCAATCGACGGCTCTACGATTCGACCGACAGCCGCCACGTTACGCTGGATGATATCCGCCTGCTGATCGCTTCGGGTCATCGCGTGCAGGTCATTGATGACCGCTCCGGGGCCGATCTGACGCGCCAGGTGCTGCTGCAGATCATCGCCGAGCAGGAACAGTTCGGCGCCCCGGTCCTGAGTGTCGAGCTGCTCGAGGGCATCATCCGCTTCTACGGCAATCCGGTGCAGGAGATGCTCTCGCGCTACCTCGAGCAGAGCCTGGGCACGCTGCTGCGCCAGCAGCAGGGCGTGCAGACCGAGATGACCAAGGCGCTCGAATCCCCGCTGACGCCGCTGGCCGAGCTCACGCGCCAGAACATGGAGCTGTGGGCCCGCATGCAGGCCTCGATGCTCTCCGCATTCGCGCCGCCGCGCCCAAGCCGCCCGGCCGAGCCGGAGGCCGGCGGCCCCGGCGATGCGCCTCCTGATGAGCCGCCCGTCCCGCCCTCCAAGTCCTGATTCAGCCCCTTAGGAGAAGCACGTTTCATGCAATTGAAAGGCAAGACTGTGGCAATCACCGGCGCAGCCCGTGGCATCGGGCGCGCAATTGCCGAGGATTTTGCAGCCCAGGGTGCCAACCTCGCGCTGATCGATCTGACCGAATCGGAACTGGCTGAGAGCTGCGCGGCCTGCCAGGCCCAAGGCATCAGCGCCCGTGGCTACAGTGCGAGTGTCTCGACCGAGTCGGATGTGGTGGCCACCTTCGAGCGCATCGTGGCGGATTTTGGGCGACTCGATGGCCTCGTCAACAATGCCGGCATTGTCCGCGATGCGCTGCTGGTCAAGGTCAAGGAGGGGGTCGTCACCGGCAAGATGAGCCTGGCGCAGTGGCAGGCGGTGATCGATGTGAACCTGACCGGCGTGTTCCTGTGCGGCCGCGAAGCGGCCGAGCACATGATCCGCCTGAAGAACGGCGGCGTGATCATCAACATCTCGAGCATCTCGCGCGCCGGCAATGCCGGCCAGAGCAACTACTCGGCTGCCAAGGCCGGGGTGGCCTCGATGGCCGTGGTGTGGGCCAAGGAGCTGGCGCGCTACGGCATCCGCGCCGGTGCAATTGCCCCGGGATTCACCAAGACCGCGATCCTCGAGAGCATGAAGCCTGAGATGCTGGCGCGCGTGATCGCCCCGGTCCCGCTGCAGCGGCTCGGGCAGGCCGAGGAGATCGCGCACACCGCGCGCTTCATCTTTGAGAATGACTTTTTCACCGGCCGGCTGATCGCCCTCGACGGGGGTCTGCGCCTCTAGCGCCCGCCCCCGAGCGCTCCGGGGCGGCCCCGGTTGCTGTATGCAATGCGCCAAGACTGACCGTCTTTTGGCGCATTGTCATTTCTGGTTTCAATATTTTGTGATTTAAATCAATAAGTTACATCCATTTAAAGCACTGCTAAAATTCCTCTTGCACTGCATACAAGATTTGGTTAACATGGCTCCCGAGATGAAGACAACCCCCCGTACCCGACGCAAGACCCGAACCGAATTGCCGAACCCCAACTTTCAGGAGCTTCCCATGGTCGACACCACTTTTGATCCCAATGCCCTGCTCGAGACCTATCGCACCGCGATCGCCCCGGCGCTCAAGGCGCAGCAGGAAGGCCTCAAGGCCGTTGATCGTTACGCCCACTACCAGTACGCACTGGCCGGCGACTACCTCGAGTGGGCCCTGGCCCAGGCGAAGGCGCTGCTGTCAGCAAAGAACCCTGGCGAGCTGGTCGCCAAGCAGGCCGAACTGGGCACCCAGCTGAGCGATCAGCTGCGCGGCCGCGTGCAGGAGCTCTCGAGCATTGCCAGCGAGGCGCAGACCACGATGAACACGCTGTTCAACGAGGCCAGCACGAAGATTGCCGAGCTGACGAAAAAGGCTGCCTGAGACCGGCCTGCAAGGCTTCTCTACAGTCAAACCCCGGGGCGGAACTTCCTCCCCGGGGTTTTTTGTTTAAAGGCGCACAGTCCGCCGCCCGTTTCTGGCTAGACTTGCAAGGCCATCATGGATGCCATCGTACATACGCCCACGGGCGCGGACCCGAAGCTGCCGGCACCAAGCCCCGGTACCGAGCTCGTGCATGCGGTGCGTTCGCAGCTGTCCAAGGCAAGCGGCGGGCTGGCAACAGATGACTACCTGCGCGCCTGGTGGGACTGGACCGTGAACCTGGCGATGCGCCCGGACCAGCAGGTAGCACTCGCCGCCAGTGCGATGTCCAAGGTGGCCGAGAGCTGGCAGTTCGTGCAACAGCAACTGAGCGGCCAGCCCCACACCCAGGCCCCGGCGGACAAGGCCTTTGCCGGCGCCGCCTGGCAGCAGTGGCCCTTCAATTTCTATGCCCATGCCTACGGGCACCTGGCCGACTGGTCCCTCGAAGCCCTGGAGCGTGCCAGCGGCACCGCCCCGCAAAACCAGCAGCGGCTGCAGTTCCTGCTGCGCCAGGCACTCGCGGCGGCGAACCCTGCCCACTACCTGCTGACCAATCCGGAGCTGCTCGAGCTGACCCGCGCCGAAGCCGGTGCCAACCTGATGCGCGGTGCGCAGTACTGGGCCGAGGACACGCTGCGGCTGCTGCAAGGCGCGGGCCCCGCGCCCGACGAGCGCTTTCGGGTCGGCGAGAACATCGCCGCCACGCCCGGCACGGTGGTGTTTCAGAACGAACTGATGGAGCTGATCCAGTACAGCGCGCAGAGCTCCTCGGTGTACGCCGAGCCGATCCTGATCACGCCGGCCTGGATCATGAAGTACTACATCCTCGATCTCTCGGCCGCCAATTCACTGGTCCGCTACCTGGTCGAGCAGGGCTTCACGGTCTTCATGATCTCGTGGAAGAACCCGACCAGCGAGGATCGGGAGCTGTCGATGGATGACTATGTCGAGTGGGGCCTGATCGCCGCCCTCGATGCGGTCAGTGCCATCATCCCCAACCGTCCCGTGCATGCGGTCGGTTACTGCATCGGCGGCACGCTGCTCAGCATTGGCGCAGCGGCCCTCGCCCGCCAGGGCGATAAACGCATCGGTACGATCACGCTGTTTGCCGCGCAGACTGATTTTTCCGAGCCCGGTGAGCTCTCGGTGTTCATTTCCCCCAGCCAGCTGGCGCTGCTCGATTCGATCATGCACCAGCACGGCGTGCTCGAGAGCGAGCGCATGGGCGGTGCCTTTGCGCTGCTGCGCTCGAGTGATCTGATCTGGGCCCCGGCGATCGATAACTACCTGCGCGGGCAGCGCACGGCGCCCAATGATCTGATGGCCTGGAATGCCGATGGCACGCGCATGCCCTGTCGCATGCATAGCGAATACCTGGATCGGCTGTACCTGCACAACGAACTGGCCAAGGGCAGCTTCACTGTGGCCGGCGAGGTGCTTTCCTTGAGCGATCTGGCCGTGCCGATGTTCATCGTCGGCACCGAGACCGATCATGTGGCGCCGTGGAAATCGGTCTACAAGGTGCGCGCACTGACCCAATCGAGCGACTACACCTTTGTGCTCACCAGCGGCGGCCACAACGCCGGCATCATCAGCGGCCCCTCACACCCGCGCCGCCAGCACCGCACGCTGCACCTGGCCGATGAGCGCACGCAGCCAAGCCCCGAGCAGTTCCTGGAGAGCGCCGAGCGGCACGAGGGTTCATGGTGGCCCGCCTGGGCGCGGTGGCTGGCCAGCCATTCGCAGCCCGAGCGCTACACGCTGCCGCGCATTGGCAATGCCGAAGCCGGTTACGCGCCGCTGCGCGCGGCACCCGGCGAGTACGTGCGCGGCTAGCGCTTGAGCCAGTGGGCGATGGCCTGCGGCAGCTCACGCTGCGCCTTGCTGCTGACATACATGCCGATGTGCCCGACGCCGAGCGCGAGCGGCAGGTAGTCGGTGGTGCCAATCAGCTGCTCAAGTGGCGTCGAGGCACTCGGGGGCACCAGGTGATCCTGCTTGCCATAGATATTGAGCACCGGCTGCGTGATCTGCTTTAAATCCACCCGCCTCCCACCGATCTCGAGCGTGCCCTTCATCAGCCGGTTCTCCTGGAAGAACCAGCGCGCGAACTGCCGGAAGGCTTCGCCGGCCTGATCGGGGCTGTCGAAGATCCATTTCTCCATGCGCACGAAGTTTTCCATCGCGGCCTGATCATCGCCGACCTCGAGCAGATTGATGTACTTCTGCTGCAGCAGGCGAAAGGGCATCAGCGAGACGTAGGCGGCATTGAGCAGATCCCCGCTCACGATGCCGTTGGAGCTGACCAGCGCGTCGATATCAAGGCCGCGCACCCACTTGGCCAGCAGGTTCTCGGGGGTGTGGAAATCCACCGGCGTGACCATCGTGATCAGATGCCTGATGCGCTCGGGGTGCAGGGCCGTGTAGCACAGGCTGAAGGAGCCGCCCTGGCACACGCCCAGCAGCGTCGTGGCATCGAGCCGGTGCTCGCGCAGCACGACACTCAGGCAGCGATCGATGTAGCCGTTGATGTAATCATTCAGATCCGTGAAGCGATCGGCCCCGTCCGGGTAGCCCCAGTCGATCAGGTAGATATCGAGTCCCAGCTCCAGCAGCCGGCGGATCAGCGAGCGATCCGGCTGCAGATCCATCATGTAGGGGCGGTTGACCAGGGCGTAGACGATCAGGATCGGGGGCAGGTTGGCGCTGGGGGCGAGGGAGCGGTAGCGATACAGGGTCAGCTTGTCTTCGTGATAGACCGCATCCTTCTCCGAGCAGCCGAAGGTTGCCCCCGCCGCGGCCTGCAAGGCGCCCAGGCTCTGGTTGATCTTGCGCTGGTAGTCAGCGAGCTCCTGGAGTGCAGCTTCCGCCGCCGGCTTTTCCGTGACCGTCATTGCCGCTGCCCCTTGAGCGATCCTGCGATCAGCCGCCGCCACTCTTATGCAGCGCGGCCTTGAGTTCGCGCAGCTGCTGGTGGATCGAGTTGAGCTCGGCGCGCGTGGGCAGATCAAACTGGCGCGAGAAATCCTCGAGCAGTTCGCGCTGCGCGATGCGCAGCTGGCTCAAGGCATTGGTCAGTTCGCTCTGCGCCTGGATGAAAGCAGCGCCGTGCGCGACGCGCGCATAGGCGCTCTCGGCCGAGTTGACCCACAGGTCATAGACTTCCTTGACCGATCCGGGCGCGGCCCCTGAGCTTAACTGCGGGGTGATCTTGCCGCCCAGCTCGCGCAGTGCGAGGGCGATGATCTCGTTCCACTGGTGGCTCAGGCTCATCTGCGCCTGCGCGACGCGGACACTGATCTGAGAGAGTTTCTGCCACGCCTCCTGCTGCTCGCGCGCCGGGCCGAGCGCCGGCATCGAGGCCCACGGGGAGGCTGCGCCCGCACCCGGGGCCGCAAAGCCAAAAGGATTGGCACCACCGAACATCTGCGCGAAGCCGGGTACGGCGCCCGGCATCATGCCCGGCATCATGCCGGGGAAGCCAAAGCCGCCCATGCCGCCCTGGGCAAAGGGCATCGCCGCACCACTCAACGGCGCGCCAAAGGCAGTCGCGCCCCACATCCCGGCAAACTGCTGCTGGAGCGATTGCAGGCCCTCGGTAAAGACGCGCGCGCGCTGCGTCGCATCCGGCACCGTGGCCGTGCGCCCGAGCAGATCCCACAGCGAGCGCGAGACGCCCAGGTACTGCTCGAACTGCGCCATGAATTTCTGGGCCACATCGGCGCCGCCGCCCGGTGGCATCGGGGGTGGCGCCGGGGGAATGGGCAGTGCGCCACTGGCGGCCTTTGACCAGGCATTGGCCATCTCCGACCACTGCCGCATCAGCTCTTCCTGGGTCTTTTGCACTGCGGCGGCCCACTCGTTCGGACCCGGTGTCTGATCAGCAGCCATGAGCAATCCCCTTGAAATCGTGCCTATTGCCTGCCCGTCCAACGGCCTTCGGACACGGCGCCGTGTTTTAAGGGCATCATACCCTTGGGCCGCATCGCGGTAAGATCTACTGCGCGAAGGGCAGTTCGGGCACGGAGTGTACGATGAAAAAACCGATTCTGGCGGCCATTGCAGGCGCAGTCGTGGTGAGCGCGGCAGCGCTGTGGTTCTGGTTCGGACGCGCACCGGAACCCGAGCCGCCAGAGCCCCCACCGCCGCCCGTTGAGACCACGCCGCCCCCGCCGCCCATCGCGCATCCGCTGCCGGCCGGCTCGGCAGCGCTCCCGTCACTCGGCGACAGTGATCCGGTCTTTGGCGCAGCGCTGACGAAGCTGGTCGGCACCGGCGCCTTCAAACAGTTCGTGCGCCCGGAGAATCTGATCCGCCACATCGTGGTCACGGTCGATAATCTGGCCAAGCCGAAGCTCGCGGTCGATGAGCGCCCGGTGCAGCCGACCAAGGGGGCCTTTCTGGTGACCGGGGATGACCAGCAGGCGAGCCTGAGCCCCAATAACGCCGCCCGCTACGCCCCGGCACTGGCGGCGCTGCGCAAGCTCGATAACAACCAGCTCCTCGCTCTGTACCTGCAGTACTACCCGCTGTTCCAGAGTGCCTACCAGGATCTGGGCTACCCGAACGCCTACTTCAATGACCGACTGATCGCGGTCATCGACGACATGCTGCTGGCGCCGCGTCCGCCGGAACCGGTGGCGCTCGTGCGCCCGAAAGTCATGTACGAGTATGCCGATCCGGATCTCGAGGCTCGCTCAGCCGGACAGAAACTGCTGATGCGCATGAGTCTGCCAGAGGCCGCTGAGGTCAAGGAGCGGCTGCGCGCGCTGCGCGCCGCACTGATCGCAGCCGCGCCGCCCGAGGGACCGGCAGCAGCCGCGGCCGCGCCGGCAGCGAAACCTTAGGGTCCGCATGTGGAAGCTCTTTGACGGCCTGATGCGCGTGATCAGCAGCCTGATCGGCCTGGCGATGATCGCGATTGGCAGCATCTGGATGCTGCAGGGATTGAACCTCGCCTTCCGCGTTGGCTTCATGGTCGGTGACTGGCACTGGACGCTGTACGGCGCACTGCTGGCACTCGCTGGCTGTGGGCAGCTGGTGTGGAGCAATCGGCGCGCGCGGCCACACTAGCGCAGGCGGCGATCGGCTCAGACCGCGCTTGCGGCCAGCGCCACTTTCATCGCGCCCAGCAGATCCACGCGCCGCGTGCGCCCGCTCCAGTGCAGCAGCAGATAATCGGGCCCGTGTTGGCGCGCTGGGCCGGGCTCGAGGCGCTCCAGGGCCGATAAATCCTCTGCCCAAAGCACCCGGCCCACGCCACTGATAAAGCAGATCCGGCCACCCTCGAACCGATAGCCGCAGGCGGCACGACGCTGCTGGTAGTAACCCACCGCGACTGCGCTGCCGCCAAAGAGCGCGCCGAAGATCAGGCTGCCAAGCGCGTGCGAGTATTGATAGCGCTGCCAGGCCTTGAACAGGATGAAGGCGCCCATGCCGATGATGATCGCGGCGAGCAGCTGCACCATCAACAGGTAGCGCGGTGGCGGATGAAACTCCCCGTGCAGCGCGCGCAGCCGCCGCAGCCATTCATCACTGCTGTGCACATCACTCATCTGAACCCTCCCCCCTCTGCTCGGCCGCTGATCAGGAACTCCTCATCGCCCGCGCCCTCAGTGTCCGGCATTCAGCAGATTCGCTGGCGAATACTGATCGGTGAGCACCCGCGCTGCCGGATCCCAGTCCATCTGGGTCGAGAACAGCGGCAGCAGCAGCTGCGGTGTAAATCCATACGGCGTGAACGCCTCGCTGAAGCGCTCGCTGTTGCGCCGGATCTGATCGAGGCTCGGCAGCGCTCCGGATGTTGCCAGGATGATGCGGTTGCCACTCTTGAGATTATAGAAGTCGCCGAACACGGCGTGATAGGTCACCGACTCGTTCGGATACAGGCGGCTTGAGGACCAGGTGTTGGCCGCCACGACGCCACCGGGGCGCAGCAGCGCCGCGACCTGGCGCAGGAACTCGCGCGTCAGCAGGTGTTCGGGAATGTACTCGCGCTCGTAGGCATCGAGCATGATCAGATCATACTGGCGTGTGCCCTCGCGCAGCAGCCGGCGTACATAGGCGCGCCCGTCCTCGGTGCTGACACTGAGCTTAAGGGAGCTTTTAAATCCAAAGTACTGCGTTGCCACCCGCACCACGGCCGGATCGATCTCGACCACATCGATGTGCGCGTCAGGCAGCAGCTGCTGTAGTGCGCGCGGCAGGGTGCCGCCGCCTAAGCCAATGACCAGGATCTGGTGCGGGTCCGGGACCAGAAACAGCGCGCCCAGCATCAGGCGCGTGTACTCGAACACCATGTGATCCGGGTACGCCAGCTCGATGCAGGACTGGCGTCCGATCGCACACTCATGGGTAAAGCACAGGCAGCGGGTCCCGGCATCCTCGTACACCAGCACCTCGCGGTACTGCGAGTGCTCGGAATGGATCAGCGTACCGGCAGCGGGTGCCGCCACGGCATGGAGCAGCGCCAGAGTTGCGAGTGCGGCGCGGCTCATGGCAGCGCCCGCGGCCGCACCAGACACGCGCTGAGTGCGACGAGGCCCGAGACCGCGAGCATCCCCCACAGGATCTGGTTGAGCTCGAACCACAACACGAAATAAAACGAGGTCAGCAGCGTGCCAGCCGCGCTACCGAAGGTGGAGATGAAATACAGCCGCCCGGCACGCTCACCGGCGTGATGGCTCTCGACCACCAGCAGGCGCACCGCATACGGGGAGACCATGCCCGAGATCAGCGTCGGCACGAAGAACAGCGCGAGCGCGGCGCTGAGTGATCCGAAGCGCGGATCCGGAACGCGCGCCGCGAGTTTATCGAGCAGCGCATCGCCGGTGAGCAGCACCGGCAGTGCCGTCACGGCGGCGAGCAGCACGATCAGCGCCAGGCGCCGCAGGCTCGGGCGGTGCATCGAGTAGCGGCCGCCGGCGAGGTAGCCCAGTGAGAGCGCGAGCATGAACACCGTGATGATCGCACCCCAGACGTAGATGCTGCTGCCGAAGTACGGCGCCAGCAGCCGCCCACCGAGCAGTTCAATGCCCATGACGAAAAATCCCGACCAGCCGGCCAGCAGGTAGAGCACGAGGGTGTACATAATCAGCAAAGTGTAGCGAAAAGCCCCGGAGCGCGGATTGACAGCGGCAAGTGCAAACGCATACGGTGCATCGAACTTTTTGCCGCCCATCCGGGTCCGATGGTCTTCGCATGATCAATTCCACCCCCTTGCCGCGCGCGCTCCACTTGCCCTTCAGGGCAAGTGCGCTGCTGGCGGCAGCGGCGCTGCTGGCAAGCTTTGGCGGCTGCTCGCACCTGAGCGAGACGCCCTCGCACGCGGCCAGCATCACCGGTGAGTGGGTGCTGGATCCGGCCAGCAGCGATGACTTTGATGCGCTGCTCAAGCAGGCCGTGGATGCGCAGGATCGGAAAATGCGCAAGCGCATGCGCGTCCCATCGATCGGTGATCACGATGTGCCACCGCTCGGCATGCTGCCGCCCGAAGAGCCTGAACTCATCGCCCAGCGCCTGAGCGAACAGCTGCGGCCCGCCAATACGCTGAAAGTCGGCTGGCTTGAAGGGACGATGCAGATCAGCGCCGATGGCGAGCCCGCGCGCAGCTTTGTGGCCGGACACAGTGCCTCGCGCATCGATGTGGCCGGCACCGGCCAGATCACTTCGGGCTGGAGTGGGGATCAGTTTCAGTTGAAGACCAAGTACGGCGGCGGCGATGTGCGCGTGCAGAGCTTTGCTATCGACGGCGCCACGGGCCGGCTGATCGTGACGCTCTCGGTCAGGAGCGATGCGGTCAACAAGCTGGATGTGACCAGCCGCTATCGCCGGGCCGGTTAAGAACGCGCTTTAGAGCGCAGCGTCATCCATTTCGCCGGTGCGGATGCGCACCACGCGATCGATGTTGGTCACGAAGATCTTGCCATCGCCGACCTTCCCGGTCTTGGCGGCCTTGACGATCGCATCGACGACCGTATCGATCATGCCGGTCTTCACGGCGATCTCGATGCGGGTCTTGGGCACGAAATCCACGACGTACTCAGCCCCGCGATAGAGCTCGGTGTGGCCCCGCTGGCGGCCAAAACCTTTGACCTCGGTCACCGTCATCCCGGACACGCCCAGTTCCGAGAGCGCGGTGCGGACTTCATCGAGCTTGAAGGGTTTGATGATGGCGGTAATCAGTTTCATAGTTATACCCATCAGGATAGAAAGGGCCCGGCGCAGCCTATCCTAGCAGCACTACCCGCTGCTCGGGGAGACCTGCCCGGCGCTGGCGGACGCTGCGACCCGCGGACCCGCGGCACTGCCCGATAGCCCGGTGTAGTCGCTGCAGCGGGTCGTTTGGGGGCATGAACTGCAAAGGATTGTCAACGCAAATCAGGGACCTACAGGCCGCCCCGCCCGCCCTCCGATGAGCCGGCGCGGCAGGCCTCAGAGGCGCGCCGCCACCTCGACGCCGGCCCGCGCGATCTGGGCATCCTGTGCCGACTGCACCCCTGAAACACCGATGCCGCCGACGAGCCGATCAGCGTTCATCAGCGGCAGTCCGCCCTCGATCGGCGTTGCGCCCGGCAGCGCCAGCATCACGAGCCGTCCGCCAAGGATCGATTCTTCAATGCTCTTGGTCGGGCGGCGGAACAGCACCGAAGTGCGCGCCTTTTCCTGTGCCACAACCACACCGGCCAGCGGTGCATCGTCCATGCGCTCGAGATAGAGCAGATGGCCGCCCTCATCGAGGACGGCGATCGTCACATTCCACTGGTTCTTGGCCGCTTCGGCCTCGGCGGCCGCGGCAATCTGGCGCGCTTCGGCCAGGGTCAGGCTTTTCTTAACGTGCATGGCTTCCTTCCACTCAATGGGCTGCAGCCCGGTGCCGGTTCACCCGCACACACGGGGCCGCGGCGGCTGCGGGGCGCCACGTTATCATGGCTGGGGTGGCGGCGAGGCATTGGCGCGCGCGCCATGCTGGTGCAGGGTTTCAGGGAGAGCGGCGATGGCCCGGGCGTATACCCGACAACTGAGTGCGCGGATCATCGAGTGCGAACTGAGCTACATCGCACGCGAACCGATCAACGTCGCGCTGGCGCGGGACCAGCATGCCGCCTACGAGCGCACGCTGCTGCAGTGTGGGCTGGAACTGCAGCGCCTGCCGGCCCTGCCCGACAGCCCCGATGGGGTGTTCGTCGAGGACCTGGCCGTGCTGCTCGGGGACCATGCGCTGCTGGCACGGCCGGCGAGCGCGGCGCGTGCTGCCGAGAGCGCCTCGGCAGCCCAGGTGCTCGGCGCGGAGTTCGAGCTTGCGCCGCTGCAGGCCGGCACCCTCGATGGTGGCGATGTGCTGCGCATCGCTCAGAGGCTCTATGTTGGCCAATCGGCCCGCACGGATGCGGCCGGCGCGCGCAGCCTGGCGGCATGGGCGGGGCCTCTGGGGTACGCGGTGCAGCTGGTGCCGGTGCACGGCTGCCTGCACCTGAAGACCGCGATCACCTGCGCCGGCGTGGACCCCGGCGGCCACACGCTCCTCATCGCCAATCCCGATTGGGTCGATGTGAAGCTGTTTGGGGATTGCGAGGTGCTGCCCGTCGCGCCTGAGGAGCCGTTCGCGGCCAATACACTGCGAATCGGCTCGCAGCTGCTGGTGGCCGCGGGCCAAGCCCGGTTGTCCGAAGCGCTGCGGCACCGCGGCTTTAAACTCATCGAGGTGGCGCTGTCTGAACTTCAAAAGGCCGAGGGCGGATTGACCTGCCTGAGTCTGATTGATCCACGTTGAGTTACAGCGCTGAAACGCGCACTCAGCGCCTTTCCAATCATGCCGATGACGGGCATCATTTGCCGGCGCGCACCCAGAGCGCGAGACGCTTGAGCGGCTGAGGCCAGGAAGGTATTCACCGCCAACGGGGGCCCTGATGTCCAGACTAGGAATCCTCTTCGCCTGTGCCTTCCTGGGTGCGATGAACGCACTGGCTGCGCCGGTGACGGATGAACTGCTGCTCGGGCCCGCCTCCTTCTCGCATCCCTCGCTCTCGCCCGATGGCAAGCGCATGGCCGCCGTCATCGACACCGGTCACGAGCAGCGCGCGCTGGTGATCGGCGAGCTCGGCGCCGGTACGTTCACACCCTTGATGAAGACTTCAGTGCCGGGACTGGTGGCGGTGGATCGCTACGTTTGGGTCTCTTCGGACGTGCTGCTGATCTGGTGCAATGTCGGGGCTGGCGACGGCGATGTGTGGGCCATGCTCGATACCCGCACGCGCGTGCTGGTGCAGATGCACCACGTGTATGCCGCGCTGGTCAGCGCGAACTGGGGCGATGCCGACCACGTCCTGATCTACGACCTGTGCGAGCACGATCAACTGTGCATGTTGAACTGGAACATCCGCCTCAACGATGGCCGGCCCTTTGCCAAGCCGCTGCCGCTGGCTACAACCCGCGGCTTCGAAGTGCTCCCTGACAAAGAGGTGGTCACGCTCAGGTCTTCGGAATCTGACGAAGGCCGGTTGCGCTGGAATCCCACCACGGAACTTTGGGAGCCCTACCAGTCGCCCGCGCCGCAGGCGGCCGAGCCCAGCGCTAGCAGCGATGGCTTCGCGCTGGCGAGCGCGCGGCTCGGGCAGCTCGATGCGCTCACGGCGAGCGGCCCGAAGCTGCTCACTTCAGGCACGCGCCGGGTCGTCGGGGTGAATCTGCCGGTAGCGCCGGGATTGCGTGCGCTGCATCCGGATCTGGAAGCTGCGGCGATTGCCGTGGGCAAGGAGTTACGCGGCCGGCAGATCACCTGGATCGAGATCAGCGATGATCTGGCCACGGCGCTGATCGGCGCTCATGAGCCTGGGGCACCGGAGACTTATTACCTGTGGACACGCGCGGGCGGGTTGCTGACGCTGCAGGCCAGCCGCCCGGAGCTCTCTGGCGTGCACCTGGCGCACAGCCACGTGATGAACGATTGGTTTGGCGATGGCACGCCCGTGGCGGTGATGTTGCCTGCTGCGGGCGTGGCGCACGGACCGCTGATCATCCGCACGATCGATGTGAAAGATGCCGACTCCGAGCTCCGATCGGCGCCCTTCGAGGGCGCGCTGCAGCTACTGGCGCAGCACGGGATTACGATCGTGACCGTGCCGGTGACCCTCGGGCCCGCAACCGGATCGGGTGCGGCCTGGAGAGCGTGGGTCGCCGATCGGGTGCAACGGGCCGCTGATCATGCCGTGCAGTTGGGACTGGCATCGCGCAACCGGATCTGCATCTGGGGCGAAGACTTCGGCGGCTATGCGGCGCTCGCGGCAGCTGCGCTCGCCTCGCAACCGGGCTACGCCTGCGTGCTCGCGATCAATGTGCCCATGCAGTACGACACACTGTCCAAGCCCCTTCGCACCCAGGTGGGCAATCTCGAGCGCATCTTCACCGCGGCGCCGGTTATCGTCACGATGTGGCACAGCCTGTGGCTGGAGGAAGACCAGCACGATCTGGCGCCGGCTAACCCTGCCAACTGGGCCGGGCACCTGCCGGCACATGTGTTCCTGGCCTATCGCATGTATGCCGGCCAGAGCGGCCCGGCGCTCAAGTGGGATGCCTCGCCGTTCGAGTCAGCGGTAAAAAAAGCCGGAGGGACTCTCGTGTTCTACGACCCCGAGGCCAATTTCGATGACGCAGGTAAGTGGAACACCAGTCTGTACGAGGCGCTTGCTGCCTACGCAACCCAGGCCGCACCGCCCTAGCAGCGGGCGCTTTAACTGGCCGCCGGCGGCTCGTGCTCGCGGTGATAGCGGTGGATCGTCCACAGGTAGCACTCCATCAGCGAGTCCTTGCCGAGGGCGGCCAGCACCTCGGCGCGCCGGCTCGCCGAGCGGATATGCGCCAGCTCCAGGCGCGCCTGCGTGAAATGCCCCAGCTGATTGCGGTACTGCCACAGCAGCTCGCGCGTGGCCATCTTGTCCTGGTGCAGTTCCCAGGCGCCGAGCATCACCGCGAAGAAACCCATGAAGAAGGTGAGTACATCGTGCAGCGGGATTCCCAAGCCCACATCGAGCTGACGCACGAAGCGATCCAGCAAGAACAGCGAGACGATCACCAGCAGGATCGATATGAACACGATGCGCTTGAAGCGCGTGGTGCGCCGGCTGCTGCGCTCCAGGCGCGCTACGCGTGCGGTGAAGTAGCGATGCTGGTTGTCGATCCAGACCTGCTCGACATGCAGCGAGTGCTCGAGCGGCGTTGCCAGGCCATTGGTCGCGCCAAGATCGGGTGGCTCGACGCTCTTGAGCACGTAGCCGACCCAGCCAAAGCCCTTGAAGCGATCGATGCCCGAGAGCGTCAGGATCTCGGTGGCATCGACGCGCTCATCGGCCCCCGCCAGGTGCAGGTAGTACTTGGCGCGCATCGTTTCGGCCAGTGCGCGGTAGCTTAAGTGTTTGGCGAACCAGTGCCGGCCCTGATAGGCATAGTAGATCCCTGTGCTCGAGAGCAGCACGATCATGTAGATGGCCAGTAGCACCGGTGATTCGGTGATCTTCTCGTAGATCAGGTACGCAAGGCCCATCGTGAAGGTCATGAAGCCAAAGACGCGAAACAGCCGATCCGAATAGCGCTGGAAGTGGCGCGCGAGCGCATCAGCCTTGCCGTACTCCTGATCGATCGCCTCGAGCATGGGCTGAGCGGTACGCGGCAGTTCCGCCGGCAGCTCGCGCACCAGTGAATCGAGCTGCGGCAGCTTGCCTTCGCTGCCCAGTGTGCGCGCATCATCATTGTAGTGATTAAGATCAATCAGCTGCTGGCGCAGCTGCGCCGGCATCGAGGGCCATTGCAGCACCAGGTTGTCGCCCGCGCCCATCAGGAAGCACGGCTCCCCGAGCGGCTCTGACTCAGCGGCGCCTTCGCTGCGCCGCGCCGCCGGTATCCAGTACACCAGGCGCTCGGCGGTTTCGAACTCCTGGCTCGCGGCGACGAACTGGATCTCCCGCTCCTGCGCGTTGCTGTCGGTGCGCGCTCCCAGGTAGCGCAGCACCGTGTCGGCGGTGCCACCGGGGAGCGTTGAGCCCTGGCCGTCCCAGACCGCCAGCATCAGGCTGCTGCGCCGGACCAGGGTCGCGGTCAGGTTCGCATACAGCTGATCGCGCAGCGGCATCGAGTTGCCGGCCAGTGCGTTGCTGCTGGGATGCGTGAGCTCTACGCAGCGCACCTGCGGATGCTGCAGCAGCGTCTGGAGCCGCTGGAAGGTTGGCGCATCAAAATCCGCGGCGTATTCCTTCAGTGGCATCGGCAGCAGGGCCTCGACCAGGACCCCGAGGTCAACCGCGGTCTGCGCGACCACCAGATCAGCGCCATCGGCCATGCCCACCAGGATGCGCAGTGGGGTGTCGGGCAAGAGCTGGTGCAGCTCATCGACGAAGCGCGCCACCGCATCGCGCAGATCCGCGATACCGCCCGCAGTGAGGTCGCGGTGACCTGAAACGCCGAGCATGAACGGCGTGCTCACATCCTTCAGGATCGCGGCCTCACTCATGATGCGCATCGGCCCAAGGCGATGAATGCCAGCACAGGATCAGGGCTCATCGATACGCTCTCTTGAAAATAAGGATCGGCCACCCGCGCGGCAGGGCATCAGCGCGACCGCGGACTTAAGGTTCGCCGGTTCATGCCCCCGAATCGTGACTGGTGCGTTGCCCGCTTGCAATGGCTCGCAGCGACTCTCGCACTGGCCCTGCGCGCAGCGCCCGGCTATCGTGCTGCCACGGGGGACGAGCATGGTCACGCACGATGAGCTGCCGGGCGTACGGCAACCGGGATTGCTGCAGGGCTGGACACTGGTTGCCTCGGCGTGGCTTGCGGTCTTTGCTTCGGGCGCACTGATCGGCCCCATCCTGCCGCGCATGAGCGAGCACTTTAGCTCCCTCCCGCACCTCGAAGTGCTGATTTCGCTGGTTGCAACGCTGCCGTCGCTGTTTGTGGCCGTGCTGGCGGTGCCGTTCGGCCTGCTGGCCGATCGCATCGGTCATCGGCGCGTACTGTTCTGGGCCACACTGTTCTACGCTGTGCTGGGCATGGCGCCCTATGGGCTCGCATCCCTGCCCGCGATCGTGATCTCACGCGCCGGCGTCGGCATTGCCGAGGCGGCGATCATGACCTGCGGGGCCGCGCTGATTGGCCGCTACTTTCGCGGCCGGCGCAGCGCGCGCTGGTACGCGCTGCAGACCGGCACCGCACCGATCGCGGCGCTGGTGGCCATTACGCTCGGCGGCAGCCTTGGCGAGCGCGACTGGCACGCGCCGTTCCTGGTTTACAGTTTCGGCCTGGTGCTGTTCGTGGCGGTCGCCACGCTGCTGTGGGAGCCGCGCCCGGAAATCGCCGGCACCCAGACGGCGCTGGCGCAAGGACAGGCGCACATCCGCTGGCCGCGGCTGCTTGGTATCTGTGCGATCACGATCTTCGCCCTCAGTGCCTTCCTCGTGACTGTGATCCAGACCGGCTTCCTGCTGACCGAGCGCGGCATTCCTTCGCCGCGTCTGATCGGCCTCGGCCAGGGCCTCGCATCCCTTGCCAATCCGGCCGGCGCGCTGCTGTTCGGCGTGTGGCGCGCAGCGGTGCGCCCGAAGCTCACGCTCAGTCTGCTGCTGATGGCTGGCGGCTTCGGGGTGATTGCTCTGGAGCCTTCCTGGCAGGCGGCACTCGCCGGTGCAGCCATCGCCAACCTGGGCTGCGGGATGATCCTGCCCACCCTGATTACCTGGGCTCTCGATGGCATGCCCGATGCGGTACGCGGAGCCGGCACCGGGACCTGGATGTGTGCGAGTTTCCTCGGCCAGTTCATCAGTCCGCTCTCGATCGTGTGGCTCAAGCACTGGAGCGGGAGCCTCTCCGGCGCCGTGCTCTGCTATGCGCTGGCCTGTACGGTCGCGGGCCTCATCGCGCTGCTGTCAGTGTGGAGTCTGTGGCGCCGCCCCGCGCAAGCCAGCTGATCCAGGGCTCAGCGCAGCGCCTGGTGCTGGCGCGCCCACTCGAGGATCAGCTGCTGCATGCGTTCGACGCCCTCGGTCAGGGCTGCTGGCCCAGGCTGCAGGATGATCGGGGACTTGATTTCGTGCAGCTGCCCCTCGCGTACCGCAGGAATCAGCTCCCATCCCGCGCGTGCCGCAACCCGCTCCGGACGAAAGCGCTTGCCGCACCAGGAACCGAAGATGATCTCTGGCGCGGCCGCAATGACTTCCTCACCCGCAGCAACGATTCGCCCCGTGGCGAGTGAGCTGCGGGCGCGCTGCGGGAAAATCTCGGTACCGCCGGCGAGCTCGACGAGCTCGCTCACCCAGGCGATGCCTGAGATCATCGGCTCATCCCATTCCTCGAAATATACGCGCGGCCGGCGCGTAAGGCGCTCGGACTGGGCACGTACCAGCGCCAGGCGCTGTTCAATGCCTTCGACATAGCGATCGGCCTTCTCGGGCGCGCCCACCAGTGCACCGAGCCGGCGGATGTAGCCCAGGATCCCCTCGATCGAGCGATGATTGCTGATCCACACTTCGATGCCGTGCTTGATCAGCGACTGGGCAATGTCTGCCTGCAGATCCGAGAAGCCCACCACGAAGTCGGGCTTGAGTTCCAGGATCCGCTCGATCTTGGCGCTGGTGAAGGCTGAGACGCGCGGCTTTTCCTTGCGAGCCTGCGCCGGGCGGACCGTGAAGCCACTGATGCCGACGATGCGTTGCTGCTCGCCGAGCGCGTACAGCACTTCAGTCGGCTCTTCGGTCAGGCATACGATGCGCTGCGGATACCGATCGCTCATGGGGCAGGCTGTGCCAGCGGAGCTGAGAGTCTGGCCAGACCCGGGAGCACGGCCAGCGGGCATCGAAAGCTATGCAACAGGTTCAAGGTTCCTTGCACCTCAGCCATGGAGTACATTGGCAGTATACCGGCGGCCAACCCGACATCGACCGGGCGCACCAGGATCTTCAGTGGGCGGCGAGTTCCGAGCGCTTAGCGGCAGCCTCGATCAGAAGTGGAGGGTACGAAAGCCGATGCGCGCCGCCCCTGAAGTGATCCGGCAAGCGCTGATCGTGGCCGCACTCTGGCTGCTCTGTGGCCCGGTGAGTGCGGCCTACTATAGTTATCAGGGCACACTGGAAATTCAGGGCACATTCGGCCATGGCTGCCAGGGTCTCGAGCCGCGCCAGCCGGTGACGCTGACGCTCAACGACGGCGGTGCGGGCGGTGCCCTGGAAGGGTATCTGAGCCTGACCAACCTGAACGCGGTGCAGCGTTTCCGCGGCAGCACTCTGGCGCAGCTTAGTGTCGAACTGAGTCTCGACGCGAGCGCGCAGCCGCCCAGCTACCAGATGGCTTTGCAGGGGAACCCTGACTCCCTGAGCGGCGGCCAGGTGCAAGGCAGCGGCAACTACGATGGCCCCGCCTGCTTTATCCGCGCGGGCAAGCTGACGCTCGCGCCCACCCCGGCCAATCCGGCGCAGCCAGCCCAGCATCGCTTCGAGCAGGACGGTGCAATGTTTGGCATCGTGCTGCAGGCCAACGCTGCGAACGCGCTGACCCTGCAGAAGCGTTACCCCGAGGCCATCAGCAAACTTCAGTCTGCAAGGGACGCCGCCGAAGCGGCCTTCAGCATCGAGAATCCACTCATTGTCGCGCAGATCACCGCGCTGCAGGCTGCGGCGCAGGAGGCGGGCGGAGATCTGGCCGCGGCTGCAGGCACCTACCAGCAGGCACTGGCTGACACCGAGAAGCTCGCCGGTGCCGATGCGCCCGGCGATGTGCCGCTGTTGCAGCAACTGGGCCACGTACTGGAACGTCAGCACCACGGCGTGGATGCCGAGCCGCTGTACCGTCGCGCGATTGCCATCACCGGCAAGCTTGCGGGGACCGCAGGTGTCGTCTATGGCAATTCGCTGGCCCCGCTCGGCGCCCTTCTGATGACCGAAGGGCGCTACCTCGAGGCGGAGCCCCTGTTGCGGCAGATTCTGGACATTGACGAGCGGATCTACGGTGCCAACGATCAGCACACCGCCTCGGCAGCGAACAATCTTGCCAACCCGCTGGTCTTACTGGGCAAGTACACGGAGGCCGAGGCCCTCTACCAGCGCGCACTGGCCATCAACGAACGCGACTTCGGGCCCGATAGTGCGGCTGTGGGTATCAACGTGTTCAATCTGGCACTTCTATATCAGCAGGCGGGACGCTACGAGGAGGCCGAAGCGCTGCTGCATCGGGCGCAAGCCATGGCAGAGCACATCGAGGGCGCGCAGTCATCGGCCGTTGCGACGGTGCTCGTTGCTCTGGCGAACAATCTCAAGGACACCGAGCACTACGCAGAGGCCGAACCGCTCTACCGGCGCGCCCTCGCCCTCCACGAGCAGATTCTGGGTCCGGCGCAGCCGGCCGTGGCCGACGATCTGCACCTGCTGGGTTTGTTGCTTTACTCCGCCGGGCGGTATGGGGAATGCGAGCCTTTGCTGCGACGGGCCCTGAGTATCGATGAGCAGGCACTCGGCCACGATACCCCGGTGGTGGCTGCGATTCTTAATGATCTGGCCTGGCTGCTGCGCTACACCGGCCGGCTCAATGAGGCCGAGAGCGCCAGCCGTCGCGCACTGGCAGTCGCTGAGCAGGCACTCGGTCCCGAGCACCCGCAGGTGGCAACCAATCTGGTCACGCTGGCCGGACTGATGCTCATCACCCAGCGCTACGCTGAGGCCGAATCGCTCGACAAGCGTGCGCTTGCGATTCGCGAGAAGAGTTTCGGAGCCGACAGCGGCGTCGTCGCCGTGACGCTGAATAACCTCTCGAATGTCTACCAGGCTACGAAACGCTACGCCGAAGCAGAGCCGCTACTGCGCCGTGCGCTTGCGATCAATCAGCACGTGCACGGCCTGGACAGCACCAGTAGTGGCTGGAACCTCGATAATCTCGGGGGCCTGCTGAGCAACACCGGGCGCCGAGAGGAGGCGCTGCCGTTGATGTTGCACGCTTACCGGATCGCCCGCAGCAATGCTGTGGCGCCGCTGGTCTGGAGCTCACCCAACAGGCTGATGGACTTCTACAGCGCTGGCGGACCGGAGGGCGCACCGCTTGCCATCTACTACGGCAAAGTAGCAGTCAACACACTGCAGCATATGCGCGGCAATCTCGGCGGCGCGAGTAATGACACCCAGTCCTCCTTCGTAGACTCGGTCGCACCAATCTACCGCAGGCTTGCCAACCTGCTGGTCGAGGCCGGGCGTCTGGGCGAAGCGCAGCAGATTTTGGCGATGCTCAAGGAACAGGAGCTCTATAACTACACCGAGCGTAGCGCGGACACCGATGTACGCAGCACCACGGCGAGCTTGACGCCGGCAGAGCAGCAGCTTGAGGCGAGTAGCGATCATTGGATCAGCCTCAGCAAGGAATACGCCGCTCTTCAGCAGCGCTTTGGCGCTGAAGGCGAGCCCTTCAAGACCACGCCAGGCTATGCGCGCATGATTCGGCTGCGTCCCTTGGTGGATGCCGCCCAGGCAAGTTACGATGCGGCAGAAACATTGATCGCACGGGAAACCAGCGCTGATCGGGCGCAGCGCGTCAAAGACTTCGGCGTCGATTTCCAGGACACACTGCGCGAGCTCGGGCACGGCGCGGCGCTGGCGCAGTACTTCATACTCGATGACAAAGTCGAGATCCTGGTGACGACACCAGAGATATCCCTGGCGGAGGAGGCGCCGATCAAGCGTGCCGAACTCAACCGCATGATCAACGCCTTTCGCCAGACGCTGATCAGCCGCGCCGATCCGCTGCCGCAGGCCCAGGCACTCTATCGCCTGCTGATCGGGCCGATCGAGAAAGATCTGAACGAAAATGGCACGCAAACGCTGATGCTGTCGCTCGATGACACGCTGCGTTACCTGCCCTTCGCCGCCCTGCATGATGGCCACGGCTATCTGATCGAGCGCTATGCGCTCGCGCTCGTGACCGAGGCCGCCCGCAATCACTTAGTCGATCGCGCGGCCAACAACAACTGGACGATCTGGGGACTGGGCGTCACGCGCAGCCACGATGAAGGTCCAGATAAGTTTCCAGCGTTGCCAATGGTCGGAGCCGAGCTCTCGGCGATCGCGGGCCCCAACGGCATCCTGACCGGCGAGCTGATGCTGGATCCGGCATTCGATGCCAATGCGCTGCGTGAGGGGCTCGAGCGCTCGTTTCCGATCGTCCACATCGCGAGTCACTTCAAGTTCAACCCGGCCAACGCTGATGATTCCTACCTGCTGCTGGGCGATGGCAGTCATCTCTCGCTCAAACAGATTGGCAAAATGAATTTCAAGAAAGTGGAGCTGCTCACCCTCTCGGCCTGCGAGACGGCGCTCGGCGGCCCCGGCTCTGACAGTCACGGCGCTGAGGTGGAAAGTCTCGGGGCCATTGCGCAGCAGCAAGGCGCCCGCGCGGTGCTGGCAACCCTTTGGCCGGTGGCCGATACCAGTACGGCGCTGCTGATGCGCACGCTCTACCAGGAGCACCAGCAACAGCTGGATAAGGCCGAGGCACTCCGGCAGGCGCAGCTGGCCCTGCTACACGGCACGATCCAGGTGAGTTCATTGCCGGATACGGTGCGCAGCGCGATCAGCCTCGCCGGTCCGACCAAGATCGCCGCGACCGCGGCTGCGCCAGTGGATCCCAAGGCCCCATATGCCCATCCCTATTTCTGGGCACCGTTCATCCTGATGGGTAGTTGGCAGTAAGATACGCAATCCTTACTAGGCGGGGAGATAGGGGAGATGGCCAGATATTGCAGCGTGTGCTTCTCGACGCTCGCGACCATCGCGCTGCTTGCTGGCTGCGCGACGACTCCGCCACCGCGTGGATTTGAGATTCCTGCGGCTTTGGCCGTTTCGCCCAATGAGCGGCTGGCCGCGATAGTCGAGGCAACTGGTGTGCAGATCTACGCTTGTGCCCCCGCCAAGGATCCTGCGGCCGGCAACGTGTGGACGTTCAGGGCGCCGGAGGCTGAGCTTCGCGATCAGGCCGGGCATGCCTTTGGACGCCACTATGCGGGCCCGACCTGGGAGGCCAACGATGGCAGCAAGGTCATCGGTGTGGTCAAGGCCAAGGAGAATGCGCCAGACCCGACCGCAATTCCGTGGCTGCTGCTAAGCGCCGGTGAAACCTTTGGGAACGGTGCTCTGAACCAAACCACCAGCATCCAGCGGCTGCAGACCGTAGGGGGCCAGCCACCGACAGTCGGCTGCGGCGCCGCCGAGATTGGTCGGGAGATGCGCGTGCCCTACCGGGCTGAGTACCGTTTCTATAGCTTGCGCTCCTGAAATAAGCCGATCTTATAGGGGTACGACCGCACCCCCAGTTCCTATCTGAAGCTACTTTGCGGTAACACTGCGGGCGATTGCTGGCGATCGGCTCAGTGCACACTCACCTTGACCTCGCTCAGGGTTACAGGCCCCAGCAGCCCGGACTCAAGCAGCGGAGAATCGGCCTGGTAGGGATTGAAGGTGGTAAACGCCACCGCGGTGGCCCCGGGCTGCCGGTCGCCGATCAGGCGGTTGACCCATAGATTGGTGACGCGAATTTCGATCTGATTGGCGCCGCTGTGCAGGGCCGCCGTGACATCGATACGGTACGGCACCTTCCAGAGTATGCCCAGGTCATGCCCATTCACGAGGACCTGCGCGACCTTGCTCACTGCGCCCAGGTCGAGCTCCAGTGTTCGCCTATCGCCAAACCATGCCGCAGGCGCATCCAGTGTCGTGTGGTAACTGGCCGTTCCCGAGAAGAATTTGATGCCTGGATTGTCCTTGGTCGACCACGAGGCAAGCGTATCGAATTGCGCTTGTGCTGGTGCGCCGCGCCCGGGCTGGAACGTCACGTTCCATGGCCCTTCCAGCGCTGTCAGCGAGGTCCGCACCACCTCCGGCACATGCACTGAAGCTGCCGTTGCGGGCTTGCGAAACACCACGAATACAGCATCCGAAGGTTCCAGTGCCAGCGGCACCAGCGTGCGATCACCCTGCATGCGGAAGGACACCGCCTCGGTGCGCCCGGTATCGGCGTGCCACAGCTCAGGAACGCGCCCGCTCACGCGGAAGATCGCGGTGAGCCTCTCCGCGCGCGGCAGTCGATTGTTGACGAAATAGATCTCGCCATCCGGCAGGCGTCGGTGAACAAACCATAGCGTCGTGTCCGCCTTCGGGCGGGTGTACTCAAAATCTGGTTGGACTCCAAGCGTGTGCATCACGCTGATCCAGTCGTGGGAGTTCAACACCCGGCCCTGGCCATACTGATGCTCGCTGCTCTCGCCCGATCCCCAGACTGCATTGACCAGCGCCGCGAACTCGGCGGGCTTGTCCGCAAGGCTGGGGCTCGACTGCGGTCGCTCGCCGGCCACCGTGGCTCCGGCCTCAACTAACTTGCCGATCAAGCGCAATGCATCAAGCGACATGATGCGGGTTCGAGGATCCAGCGCCAGCACGCGATATTGCATGCCGCTTGCGGTGACCAGCCGGCCACCCTTGACCGACAGCAGGCCCAGGGCGTGGACATTGGCGAAGTCAAAGGCGTAGCCGCTTGGAATAGCGGGCAGGCGATCGTGGTACAGGGCAGTGAGGTTCGAGTCCTGACCATAGAAATACAGCACGTCCGCAGCATATCGGCCCTGCTGTAGCAGGTAGCTGCTGCGCGCAAGATAGCTGATCCACGGCTTGGCCTCTTCCGCCCAGGTTTCATTGCGAGTGAACCACTGGCCGAACGGCCCAAGCGTTACGCCAGGCGGTTTGTCTACCAGTGGCTGATGGACCGAGGTATGGACGACAAGGCGATTGACGCCATCGGCAAGCTCACGATCAACCGTTGGTTTCAGATCGACCGGGGCATACGCAAAGGCCGGCCCGGTCGAAGTCATCGATTCGGCCGCAACCAGATTTTGTCCGTAGAGGTGTGCCACGGAGGCGGATTCTCGGATATCGGCGTCGTAGCCTTCCTGCGGCGAAAATCCGCCCACCCACATGGCCGACATTGGTACATCATTCCCGCGCTTTGCATCCATTCCATCGCCAATGAAGGCCCGACCACTTTCATGAGACTCACCGTAATGGATGAGCCCACGCGCATGCAGGCTGGAATTGATCTGACCGTAGTGACTGTCGGCCAGAATCTCGCCCAGCGTGCGCCGGAAATCCCAGAGAAATGCTTCAGTCGCCCCGACACTGCCAATCACCTGGCCGGTCAGGGCCGGTAGCCACGGGCGTAGGTCGTAGCCACGTCGGTGCGCAAACTCCTCCGGCACCGTTTCGCTCCAGTTCTGGGCCCCCGCCTCCCAGCTGTCATTGACCATGCCGTGTAGCCCATGTGCACCGATCCGGCTCTTGCCGAGGAAGGACTCGTACTTGGCAAGGTAGGTGTCCATATGGAACTTGACGTCCGCGCGGTTGAGTTTGTCGACCTCAAGGCCGGTCGCATCAGGCGATGCGGGATGATTAGCGATGCCCAGCAGGGAATAGCCCAGTCGCAGCACCTTCCAGCGGCCAGGTGGCGGCGTCCAGGACAGCGTGCCGTCGGCTCGCATCAGTTTTGTCAGATCGATGATGCTCGCCGGATCAATAGTCTCCTCGCCAGGAACTGCCGCCTGCGCCGGATGATCAAGACCATCACTGACGTAGTAGGCCGCCTTCTCTTCAAAATGCTCGATCCTCGGCGCCGCGTGCAGCACAAGTTCCGTAACGCTCTGACTGCTGGGCGGCACACTCGCGGAGATCATGGCGCGCAACATCTCAGGGACAGGTTGCGGTGGCGGATTGAGCAGCACCACGCGGAAGTAGCGCGCCGTCACCGGCGGGAAACTGAGCGTGGACTGCGCTTCCGGAGTCGTTAGGATTGATACCACGTGCTGGAAGGACTGCCCGTCGTCACTGCTTTGCAGCTCAGCCACCGTCCGCGGCGGTCCGCCCAGAATCGCAATGCCGCCGCTGCCCGGAAGCGATGCGGTCAGGGCCTGCACGGTTTGCGGCTGGGGGTACGTGAACTGAATCCACGCTGGAGAATCTGTTTTGCCGAACGGTATGTCGATGCCGTGTACCAGATCGCCGTCGCTCAGCAACGCCGCATCAATTGGCCCCGCACTGCTGGTTACCGTCGCATGCAACTCCTGTGGAGTGCGTTCAACATCGGGCAGCCGGTATGCGACGACGGCCACATCCCGATAGAAATTCGGAACGACCTCGACGGGTTTTGGCAGGAACAGGCCGCCATAGACATTCGCAACGTTCTGGAACGGGCCGGTGTCGCTCGGCGGTGCCGTCAGCACTCCGAAGAAGGCTCGACCCCCATCGAGGCGCGTCTCGCTCCAGACCAGTTTCTTCATGGCCTGATCTGGCCGTATCCACGGGCCGCCCGACTCACTCCAGCCGGGCGAGCCGGCAATGCTCAGCTCCAGGCCGAGCTTGTCCGCGAGGTCCACTGTATAGCGGAAGGCGCGTTGCCATTCAGGGGTCATGTAGATGAGGCGCTGATCAACCAGCTTCGGCGTTCCGAGCGAGGCATCGAAGTTTTGCAGGCCGCCAATGCCAATCCGGTGCATCCACTCAAGATCCAGTCGGATGCCTTCCTGGGTAACGTTGCCGTTCATCCAGTGCCACCAGACGCGCGGTCGTGCCGCCGGTGGCGGATCCTGAAAGCCGACAGTTAATGAGTCGGCTGGCTCAGCGGAGCGTGCTGCGGCGCCCCATGCCAGGCAATGCCAGCACACCAGCATGACGAATATTGTCCATGCCATCGGCGTCGCACGCAGGTACCGATGAGAATCTAGCGCCAACGATTCCTTCGTCACGGTTTCCCCCTTTCTTATATCGGTACTCAGCGGACCTGCACGGTCGCACTCGCGCACCCATTGATATTTGCTCTCGCACAAACCGGATTATCCCGCCAGCACCGGTGAGCAGGGGTCTGCGACGCTACTACTAGATCGCGCGTAAGCGTCCCGCCACGCCCGCCACGGCCATCTTGACGCTCAGGCCTTGTACGTAGCAAGGTGGCCGGGACGGTTACTGTCACCCCAATCCCACTGTCGACGAAAACCTCTGCATCACCTACGATCCGTTCTGGCGACCGATCTTCCATAACAACAACTGCCGGTACCAAGGCCGCGAGTAGCGCTCTGAACAGCACCGACTGAATGCGGGGATTCGAGAGGCCTTCCCTCGCTTGTGGATCGCACGGACGCCGCCTCTTAGCCGACACTTGAACGAAGTTGAAGGAGAAATATATGTCGCTACATGCCTCAAGGGTCTGCGTACTGTCGATGCTCATCGGCGCGCTGCCTATGCTGGCCTGCTCATCCGCCACTACGCCGGCGGCAACGCCGACGACTGCTCAGCAGAAATATTCGGCGCCCGATGGCAGCGCGAGCGTCCAACTGCCTGCCGGGTGGAAGGTGCTGCAGGCCGCCAATGGGGTCATTCAGGCGAGCGGCCCCCTAGGCGAGTTGGCGAGTCTGGGCACGACGCTGCAGGTCCACAACGGCCCGCTGCAACTGAGCACTTCGCAGCTCAATCTGCCCAGCCAGGACAGCCTGCCGCAGAAACTGAACGCGATGGTGGTGCTGGGCAAACAGGATCCCGCGGCCTCGGCTACCGGCAACGTTCAGAACACCCTGATCTCCCAGGCCGCGATCAAGGTGCCGGCCACGGTCGGCCAGTGCGGGCGATTTCTCTTCAGCTCGACGGGCTCGGGAGCTGCGAGCACAGACTCAGAGGCCGTATTCTGCTCGACACCCGTGAACGCAGCCGGCAACTACAATCTGATTTATGTCGGCGTCACGGTCCCAGCCGCCCAAGCTCAGCAGGAGCGCCCCGCGCTCGAGGCCCTGCTCGCAAGCTTCACGGTCACGACAGCGGCCATGCAATCGAAACTGACAGTCGCAGCCGCGGCACCCGCCAGTGGGGCCGCGATGGCTGCGCCGAGTGCTCAAACAGCGGCTCCGCTCGCACCGTCGAGTGCAGCTGCACAGATCTACGAGCAGCGCCTGCAGGCCGGCATTACCAATGCGGAGACCGCCTCTATCCTGCAGGAGACGGCCAACATGAATGCGGTCGGTAATTTCGGCGCCAACTGCACAGATGACGAGTTGACCGGCAACAACTACAACTTTTACCGCTCGGGCTGCTGAGCATTGGTCGAGGCGGTTGCCTTGTCCGGCCGCACGTGGCCGCGCTGAGCGAGCCTCATATTTGGGGCGCTTTAATCGAGAGCCCCAGAAAAGCAAAAACCCCGGTGCGTTTCCGCACCGGGGTTCTTACTTACATGAGGAGCCTGGCAGTGACCTACTCTGGCATGGCAATTGCCACACTACCATCGGCGCAGAACGTTTTCACTTCCGAGTTCGGAATGGGATCGGGTGGTTCCCGTTCGCTATGGCCGCCAGGCAAAACCGGAAGATTCTTCGTGCTTAGACGCTTGTCGCGTTCACTGATCGTAGTGGTCCAATCGCTTTTGGACTGATCAGCTCCATGCATCGACCTCTTAAGGACAAACTCCTTGAGGTTATATGGTCAAGTCGCACGGGCAATTAGTACCGGTTAGCTGAGTGCATTACTGCACTTACACACCCGGCCTATCAACCACGTAGTCTTCGTGGGCCCTTCAGGGGAATCGAGTTCCCAGGGAGATCTAGTCTTGGGGGGGGCTTCCCGCTTAGATGCTTTCAGCGGTTATCCCGTCCGCACATAGCTACCCGGCAGTGCCACTGGCGTGACAACCGG